>OCVV011358479.1_pt1 | contig 72734 bp, 68 predicted proteins | sample 1539721 | NCBI WGS metagenome assembly OCVV01 (sample SAMN02144230, study PRJEB22623) | gut metagenome | biome: sheep rumen | host: Ovis aries | place: New Zealand
CGAAGACGCATTTTACCGTAAGTATATGCCGCATTTTCGGAACGGTCGCCTTCGGCGGCAGCGGCGCCAACCTGGCGCTGCATTTCTGGGCGTTCGACAAACTTGAGGCGTTTCCATTCCTCCATGAGTTTGTCAAAGCCTTCTTTGGAAATAGGATCTGACATGTCTTTCAATATAGAAATTTCTAAATTAAGGATGCATGCAGACCGTATTCCGATTCTCCGGCCTTTCCTATACTTATCCAAAGTCAAAAAATTTGGCGTTGGATGATGTAAATCTGTCCCTTGAAATGGGGGATTCTTTAGCGCTTCTCGGCCCGAATGGTGCTGGAAAAACGACGCTCCTTCGGATCCTTTGCGGGCGACTCTCTGTCGATTCCAAAGCGATTTCGATTGAGAATGAATTCAAAAATTCGGAAGGATTCCTCGATCTTTCGAAGTGTGGAATTCTCCTTGAAAATCCTGGGACGTATCCCAAGCTTTCGATTGCGGAATATCTCCAGTTCTTTGCGTCTTTTTATGATGTGAAGGATGTCCATTCGCAAATAGAAAAACTCGCCAAACGTTTGGAACTTCCGGATGTTTCGACGGCGATGGGAACGCTTTCGCAGGGAACGCGGCAAAAAGTGCAGATTGCACGGGCGCTGGTACATCGCCCAAGCCTTTTGCTTTTAGACGAACCTGTCGCCAATTTGGACCCGGGCGCTCGGGAAGCCGTTTGGGAACTTCTGGCGAATTGGAAAAAGGAAGATGGCGGTACGTTACTCGTGAGTTCCCATATTCTTTCGGAAATGGAACAGGTGGCGACATCGTATGCGATTCTTTATAAAGGAAAAATCCTGCGCGCGGAGAAAATGAGCGAACTCAGGACAGATGAATTTGTTCTGCATGTCCAGCTTCCCGACGGAGTTTCTCCGGAAGTCTTTAAAAATGGATTTCCAGCAAATGCAAAAATTACCCATGTGGAATCGGGCAAGGCTTCGCTCGAATCGGTTTATCGCGGAACAATCCAGACGGCGGAAGGAGCTTTTGGCAAATGAACAGTGCGACTTTGAAAATTGCGCACCATGAACTGGGAATGATTCTGCGCGAACCGAAATTTTTAATCCCGTTTTTTATTCCGCCGATTCTTCTGATTGTTTCGCAGTTGATACTTCTTCCGGGTGAAGACGATCCGTGGGTGTTCACGCGGATGATGCTGAACTGCGCCCTTTTGATTGCTCCGATGGTGGCTCCTTTGGCTTCCGATAGTTTTGCCGGAGAACGGGAACGCGGTTCCCTGGAACTGCTGATGCTTTTGCCGGTAAAGCCCTCGGCCATTTTTTATGGAAAGCTGCTTGCGTTGATTCCGCTTCCGATTGTATTCATGTTCTTGGCTGAAAGTGCTTACATGATTGCGACGGGATTTTCGGATTGGACGATTTTCTTGAAATCCGTTTTGCTCGGTATTTTAATGAGCTTTGTGTTTACGGGAATCGCTCTTTTCATTTCGCTTCGGGTGAAAACGGCCCGGGCGACAAATCAAATTGCGCATCTGTTTATTTTTGTGCTGTTGATTCTGGGAAACGTTTTTGCAAGAGCCTATTATTCGTATGCGATAGCTCCGCTCCTTTTGACGGTGGCTGTTGTCGCCGCTTTCGTGGGCGTGTCGGCAGGTTCTTTCAAAAAATTCAGATTGAAGTGACTGTGTCAATGAGATTTAGAGGCCTTGCAATGACTTGTTGGGGCCTCGCGGTGACAGTGGGCAATCATTTTTTTTGCTTTTTGAAAAATTTTCGTTAGATTAAGAATGAGGGGGCAAGGATATATCAAAGAGAGGCTTGTATGAATACGATTCCTGGCTATTGGTATTTTGTCCCTGCGGCGGCTCTATTTGCGCTGGCCATGGCTCTTTATTTTTATCGCTTTATGAAAAAGCAGCCCGATGGAAATGATCGGATGCGTGAAATTGCAGGATATGTTCGCGAAGGCGCTACCGCTTATTTAAAACAGCAGTACAAAACGGTTTCGATCGTATTCATCGTTTTATTTTTCATCTTTGTCATCCTTGCAGTCTTAAAAATTCAAAATCCATTTGTCCCTATCGCCTTTTTGACCGGTGGATTTTTTAGCGGGCTTTGCGGATTTTTGGGAATGAAGACGGCGACGTATGCAAGCTCTCGCACAGCTCAAGGGGCTATTTCCAGTTTGAATCGAGGACTTCTGATTGCATTTCGCAGCGGAGCTGTCATGGGACTTGTGGTCGTAGGCTTCGGACTGCTGGACATTTCGGCCTGGTTCTTTTTCTTGAATTACGTTTACGATCATCATATTTGGGGCTTTGGCGCGGATCTTCACACAAAGACGGTTGAAATCACCACGACCATGCTCACGTTCGGAATGGGAGCTTCTTTACAGGCTCTCTTTGCACGAGTCGGCGGAGGCATTTATACCAAAGCCGCTGACGTAGGCGCAGATCTTGTCGGAAAAGTCGAAGCCGGAATTCCGGAAGACGACCCGCGCAATCCGGCGACGATTGCGGACAATGTGGGCGATAACGTGGGAGATGTTGCCGGCATGGGGGCAGACCTTTACGAATCCTACTGCGGATCGATCCTTGCGACAGCAGCCCTCGGCGCCGCTCTTCCCGGAGGATTTAAATATGTGATTGCCCCGATGATTGTCGCAGCCATTGGAATTTTGCTTTCGGTAATCGGAATTTTTATGGTCCGCACCAAGGAGAACGCAAGCATTAAAGGTCTTCTGCGGTCTCTGCTGACGGGAACTCTAGGCTCTTCTATTCTTATATTGATCGCTCTTTTTGCTCTCGTCAAAATGGAATTCATATCGCTTGGGATTTTCGGATCCGTTTTTTCGGGACTGATGGCCGGAGTTCTCATTGGACAGTTTACGGAATATTATACCTCCGATGCGTATAAGCCGACCCGAGGAATAGCGGAACAGGCAAAAATGGGGCCGGCGACGACGATTATCGACGGCATTTCTGTCGGCATGTTTTCTACGGGGCTTCCTGTGGTGACGATTGTGATCGGAATCATTGCGGCCTTTAGCTGTGCCGGGGGATTCCAAAATATGGCGATGGGGCTTTACGGAATCGGATTTGCAGCGGTAGGCATGCTCAGTACTCTCGGGATTACGCTCGCCTCGGATGCGTTTGGACCGATTGCCGACAATGCGGGCGGCAACGCGGAAATGTCCGGACTGGACCAAAAAGTACGCGATCGTACCGATGAACTGGATATGCTTGGCAATACGACGGCGGCGACGGGCAAAGGTTTTGCTATCGGTTCTGCGGCCCTTACCGCGATGGCGCTCCTGGCGTCCTATGTAGAAGAAATCAAAATTTGGCTTGGAAATTTGGCGACTTCTGCAAAAGGAATTTGGCATGTAGGAAACGTCGCATTTGCAAGCCGTACTGAAGATCTGTCCCATGCTTTCTCTCTGTTGCAAGACGTGAGAATTGTAGACGGGGGAGCGCGAGCGATTTCAGAAAATGGCGAGCTGATGGGCATTGTGGCGAGCAAGGCGAACTATGCGGATTTTATGCAGATTTTTGATTTGAATCTGATGAATCCCATGCTTTTGGGTGGGCTTTTTATCGGGGCCATGATGGCGTTTGTCTTTTGTGCTTTGACGATCAAAGCGGTGGGGCGGGCCGCAAGCGCCATGGTGAAGGAAGTCCGTCGGCAGTTTAAGGAAATCCCGGGCATTATGGAAGGCACGGCGACTCCGCGGTATGCTCGGTGTGTAGCGATTTCGACAAAAGGCGCTCAGCGCGAAATGATATTTCCTTCGCTTCTCGCGGTAATCGCTCCTGTGGTTGTGGGGCTTACCATGGGCGTTGCCGGCGTTTTTGGACTCCTGGTGGGCGGCCTTGGCTGTGGATTTGCGCTTGCCACGATGCTCAATAATGCAGGAGGCGCTTGGGATAATGCGAAAAAGTTTGTAGAAAAAGGACATTTGGGAGGAAAAGGCTCCGAAACGCATAAATCGGCTGTTGTCGGAGACACGGTCGGCGATCCGTTTAAGGATACCGCGGGGCCATCTTTGAATATCCTGATCAAGCTCATGACCATGGTTAGCGTTGTTTTTGCAGGGGTCGTTGTTCGCTATGGGGGAGTCTTTTTCTAAATTCCGGTAAAACCATTTTCAACTGGAAGATAGGTATGAAAAAACTTTTGATTCTTTTGTCTGCTCTCTTTGCTTTTGTCGCCTGCTCAGGGGACGGTGCTTCTAAAAAGGGAGACCAGTCCTTAGAAAAAGTCAAACAGGCTGGCGTATTCGTTCTCGGTCTTGATGATTCCTTCCCGCCAATGGGCTTCCGCAACAAAGAAAATAAGATTGTCGGTTTTGATATTGACCTCGCGCAGGAAGTTTCTTCCCGTATGGGGGTAAAGCTTCGCTTGCAGCCGATTTCATGGGACGCGAAGGAACAGGAACTGAACACGGGAAAGATTGATTGCATCTGGAACGGTCTTTCGGTAGACAGCTCCCGCGCTGCGGCGATGAACCTCACTTCCGCTTATCTGAACAACCGCATGATTTTCACGGTTAAAGATTCTGCGTTCATGACGCTTGCATCGCTTTCCGGCAAAAAGATCGCGGTGCAGAACGGCTCCACAGCTCAAAAGATTCTCGAAGCTTCGGAAGCAGGCAAGGCTGCCGCAGAAATTCTCCCGTTTGACGACAACCAGACCGCACTTCTCGACTTGGATAAGGGCGGTGTCGACGCGGTCTTCCTCGATGAAATCGTCGCCAAGTACTGGATTGCGTCGAATGAAAAGGACTTTAAGGTCCTTTCCGAAGGTCTTTCCGATGAAGTTTATGCTGTTGCGTTCCGTAAAAACGATCAGAAGCTCCGTGATACGGTCGATAGCATTCTCGTTGCCATGAAGGCAGATGGCAAGTTTGCAGAAATCTCTGCAAAGTGGTTTGGCAAGTGATTTCGGATTTAGAAAATTTGCTCCCGATTCTTGCCCAGGGTTTTGGAACGACCTTGGCGATTTTCGGGTTGACGCTTTTATTTTCGATTCCTCTCGGATTGATCGTTGCAGTCCTGAAGATGTCGAAGTTCAAGGTGGTCCGTTATCCTGTCGCGTTTTACATTTCGGTGATGCGCGGAACGCCGCTTTTGCTGCAAATCGTAGCGATTTATTTTGGATCGTATTACCTTTCGCAATCGACAGGAATGGACTTTTCGTTTGACCGATTCCCGGCGGTAATCGTCGCATTTTCGGTGAATTACGCGGCTTACTTTGCTGAAATTTTCCGCGGTGGAATTGAATCCATTCCAAAGGGCCAGTATGAAGCGGCCGCTATGCTTGGACTTTCCAAATCGCAAACTTTTTTCCGCATTATTTTGCCGCAGGTTGTAAAGCGCGTGGTACCGGCGAGTGCAAACGAAATCATCACATTGGTCAAGGATACTTCTCTGGCTCAGGTGATTGCGGTAACGGAACTTTTCGCTCTCGCCAAAAAACAGCAGGCCGCTTACGCGAGTATTTTCCCCTTGTTTGTGGCGGGAATTTTCTATTACATCGCTAATTTGATTCTTTCTGTGTTCTTCAGCTATCTGGAACGCAAGTTGAATTATTACCGGTAGAGCTATGGAAGATCTTATTCTAGAAGTCAAACATGTCAAGAAGTCCTTTTACGATTCTAAAAAGAATCGTGAAATTCAGGTCCTCAAGGATATTTCGTTTGACATGAAATGTGGCGATGTGCTTTCGATCATTGGACCTTCGGGTTCGGGAAAGTCTACGCTCCTCCGTTGCATTACACAGCTCGAAACCCTGGATGCAGGGGAAGTTCGCGTCTGCAACAAGAATATGATCGTTCCCGGATCGAACCCGATTCGCTATGCGCCTAAGGCGGATCTCGCCGAAATTCGTCTTTCGACAGGCCTTGTGTTCCAGAATTTTAATTTGTTCCCGCATTTGACGGTTCTGCAGAACGTAACGCTCGCCCCGATCCGTGTTTTAAAACTGGAACCGCATCGGGCCCGGATTCGAGCCATGCGCTTGCTCAAAAGAATGGGGCTTGAAAATAAGGCGCGTTCTTATCCGTGTGAACTTTCGGGAGGTCAGCAGCAACGCGTGTCGATTGCCCGCGCTCTCGCGATGAATCCCAAGGTTCTCTTCTTTGATGAACCGACAAGCGCTCTCGATCCGGAACTCACCGGCGAAATCTTGAAGGTCATCAAGTCTCTTGCCGAAGAAGAAATGACGATGGTCATTGTAACGCACGAAATGGACTTTGCCCGTGATGTGGCGAACCAGGTGCTGTTTATGGATCGAGGTGTTGTCGTGGAACAGGGAACTCCGGAATATGTTTTTGGACAGTCCCAGAACGAACGCTTGCAATCCTTCCTTTCTCGTTTTGCGCACAATCCATAATTTGTAGAGGTGCATGAATGCATTTAGCCATGGAACAGATCCCGAATTTTGTGGAATATACCAAGGAATTCCGCGTAGACGAGTCGATGATCGACCAGAACAACCATTTGAACAACGTTGTGTGTGTTGAATGGATTCAGGATATTGCCGTCGAACACTCCGATGTGACCGGTGGAACTGCTCGGATGCGTGAACTTGGATGCGCCTGGATGATTCGGACGCAGCATGTGGAATATAAGGCACAAGCGTTTTTGGGCGATGAAATTGTCGGCACGACATGGGTGCCAGAGTATTCAAAGGTTTCCACGAACCGCCATTCGAAATTTGTCCGCAAATCTGACGGCAAGGAAATTTTTTCGGCGGTCACGACATGGGTCTTGGTCGACGTAAAGCGCGGACGCCCGATCGCCATTCCGGAAGATTTGAAGGATTATTTCCGTAGTCGGTAAATTTTTTTGTTTGTAGAAATCCCGCCGGTCGCTTTTGGATCAAGGCGGATTTTTTTTATAAAAAAAAGACTTTTTTGTTCCTTTTTTGACTATGTTGAAAAAGTCCATTCAACGGAGGATTTAGAATGAAGAACTATTTTGATTTGACTGGTCATGTGGCTCTTGTAACGGGTTGCTCCACGGGGCTTGGAGTTCAGATGGCCAAGGCCTTGGCGAATCAGGGTGCAAAGATTGTCGCGCTCGCTCGTCGCAAAGAAAAAATTGAAGCGGTTGCAAAAGAAATCGCGGAAACCTACGGCGTCGAAACCATGGCTGTTCAGTGCGATATTACGGACACCGATCGCGTGAATGCGGCGGTAGATGAAATCCTCGCTAAGTTTGGCCGCATCGACGTTCTCGTGAATAACGCAGGCACGGGCGCAGTCGCTCCGGCAGAAGATATTACGGACGATCAGTTCAACGGTGAATTGAACGTGGATCTTGGCGGAACCTTTAAGGTCGCTCGCGCGGTCGCTAAAAAAGCGATGCTTCCGGCGAAGTACGGACGCATCATCAACATCGCTTCTATGTATGGCCTTGTCGGCAATAAAATCTGCGGCTCCGCTCCGTATCATGCTGCCAAGGGTGGCGTGGTGAACCTCACCCGCGCGCTCGCCGCGGAATGGGGCAGTAAGGGCATTACCGTAAACGCCATTTGCCCGGGGTATTTTTACACCCCGCTCACCAAGGAAACCTTGGATTCGGACTTCTTCCAGCAGAACGCCAAAACGATGATTCCGGCGGAACGCTATGGAAACGAAGGTGAACTGGATACCGCAGCCATTTTCCTTTCTTCTCCGGCATCGAGCTATGTAAACGGTATTATGGTGCCGGTCGACGGCGGTTACACTTGCATGTAATGCAGTAAGCGCTTAAAGCTCTGAAATCGCTCGCTCAAAGCGGGCGATTTTTTTATATTTCAGTCGGTAAATTTTAACTCTAACCTAACAGAAGGTACTACGATGGCAAAACTTTCCATTGAAGATCTCGAACTCGCTGGTAAGCGCGTTTTCATTCGCGTCGACTTCAACGTTCCGCAGGACAAGGTGACTGGTGAAATCACCAACACGAAGCGTATTGAAGCTGCTCTCCCGACCATCCAGTATGCTCTCGACAAGGGCGCTGCTGTGATCCTCGCTTCCCACCTCGGCCGTCCGAATGGCAAGGTGAACGCTAAGTTCACGCTCGCTCCGGTTGCAAAGAAGCTCGAAGAACTCATCAAGAAGCCGGTAAAGTTCCTGAATGACTGCTGTGGTGCAGAAGTCGAAGCGGAATGCGCCAAGGCTAAGCCGGGTGACATCATCCTTCTCGAAAACCTCCGCTTCCACATCGAAGAAGAAGGCAAGGCAAAGATCAAGAACGAAGACGGCACCGAAACCAAGATCAAGGCTGATCCGGCTGCAGTCGAAGCTTTCCGCGCTTCTCTCTCCAAGCTCGCAGACGTGTATGTGAACGACGCATTCGGCACCGCTCACCGTGCACACTCCTCCATGGTTGGTGTGAACCTTCCGCAGAAGGCTGCCGGCTTCCTCATGAACAAGGAACTCAAGGCTTTCGACAAGGTTTTGAACAATCCTCCGCGTCCGTTCCTCGCTATTCTCGGCGGTTCCAAGGTTGCTGACAAGATTCTCCTCATCAACAACCTCCTCGATAAGGCTGACGAAATCATCATCGGCGGCGGCATGGCTTTCACCTTCAAGAAGGTGATTGACGGTATCGAAATCGGCAACTCCCTCTTCGACGAAGAAGGTGCAAAGCTCGTTCCGGAACTTCTCGAAAAGGCTAAGAAGGCTGGCAAGAAGATCATTCTCCCGGTCGACTACGTTGCTGCTGAAAAGTTCGACGCGGCTGCTGCAAACAAGGTCGTGACCGACGCTGAAGGCATTCCGGCTGGCTGGATGGGTCTCGATGTGGGTCCGAAGTCCACGGAACTCTTCTGCAACGCGATCAAGTCCGCTAAGACGATCGTTTGGAACGGTCCGGCTGGCGTGTTCGAATTCGACGCATTTGCTAAGGCAACGAAGGCGATGGCTGACGCTATCGTCGAAGCGACTGCAGCTGGCGCAATCACCGTGATCGGTGGTGGCGATACGGCTACGGCTGCTAAGAAGTTCGGTGCAGACAAGAAGGTGACCCACACCTCTACTGGTGGTGGTGCATCCCTCGAACTCCTCGAAGGCAAGGTCCTTCCGGGTGTTGCATTCCTCACCGACAAGTAATTTTCAAATCTTTTGAAAAGAGAAGGGCGTCGCATGCGACGCCCTTTTTGTATGCTGTCATAGCGAGGAACAAAGCTTTACGATACTAGGCAATTTATTGCCTTCGTAGAGTTATCCCCCTTGGGGAGACGAAGCAATCTAGGACATTTTGAAAAAACTTTACGCAAGGGACGAGTTTTTATTATATTTGTGGCACACCAACGGGGTGTAGCTCAGTCTGGTAGAGCGTCTGCTTTGGGAGCAGAATGTCGTCAGTTCGAATCTGGCTACCCCGAGAAAAAGGACTTCGCAAAGCGAAGTCCTTTTTTTGTTTGCTGTCATAGCGAGAAGCAGTAGGTGGCAATCAGATAACAACTCCTCGGAGAGGATAACTCGACTACTGCAACAAGTTGCAGAGTCTCGTAAAGCTTCGCTCGCAAAGACACGGTGTATTCTAATGGAATACGGATTTCTTTAATTCTGCTTTGAAGGTGTAAAAATAAGAGGTCGAAAAGCGTATTCTTTTTTGGAGGTATTATGATTTGAAGGTTATAGAAAAATAACCTATATTTAAAATGCCAAAGGTTTTTGAAAAAGACGGATATCTTTTTTTCTTCTATATGAACGAACATTTGCCAATTCATATTCATGTAATGAAGAATGGAAAGAAAGCAAAATTTGAGGTTTCTGAATCGGAAGTTCTACTTGTCGCTGATGGAGGATTAAAGCCTCTTGAAATAAAGAAAGCACAAGAACTTGCGAGTGATAGAAGAATGGAAATTGTCGCAAAGTGGCATCAGATCTTTGGAAAGGAGCCTTGATGAAAACGATTTTAAAGAAAGACGTTAAGAAGGTTTGGCTGGAAGAGGATTCTATTTGCGTGGAACTGAAGGACGGGCGGATTGGAATTGAGTTTTTCAAGGATTATGAGCCTTTGCGGATGGCGACGATGGCTCAACTTAAAAATTTTCGCTTAGATTTTGACGGCATTTGGTTTGATGACTTGGGCGAGGGACTTGAACTCGCAGGCTTCTTTTTGCCGAAGAAGTCAAATCCAATTGGAAGAATCTTTTGGAAAGCTCCGGAATTGAATATGGCGGCAATTGCGCGTCGTTTAGGCATTCCTCAGCCTTTGTTTGCGGCTTATGTTTCGGGATCAAAAAAGCCTTCTGAAAAACGCAGAAGGCTAATCGTTGAAGAAGTGCACAAAATTGGCCGGGAGCTGCTTGCTGTATAGAGGGATTGCTTCGCTCGCAAAGACACGGGGTTGGGGCAGCTTACTGAAGCTTTGAAATCACGGGGCGCATGCGCTTGCCGCAGATCGTGACAATGATTCCTGCTTGGGCGAACATGTAGTATGCGGTGTCGCGGCTGTTGTTCAGCGTAGAATTCGGGTCGTAATCGTCTTTGGTCACAAACACTTCCGAAACGCCGGAAAGAGAAACTTCAAGAGCGCAGCGTTCGCAAGGGAATCCAATCACATAGAGCTTGGAACCTGGGGGAACCTTACCGCGGGCATAGTGCAGCGCATTGATTTCGGCATGGACCATGAATGGATACTTGTTGGCTTCAAACTCATGATGCGAAATCAAAGCTCCGGTATCGGCATCCAAAAGGTCGTAGGCGAGTTTTTTCTTTTCGCGGGTATAGGGAATTGTAGAATCGTCAAAGCTTGCTGGTGCTCCGTTATAGCCTGTGCTAAGAACGCGTCCGTCGCCGGATACGAGTACTGCTCCCATTTGAGTGTTGGCATCCTTAGAAAGGCGAGCCTGGGCAAGCATCATTTGTGTATAAACATCATCTCTTAGCTTTCGACGTTCTTCGTTCATAAATCCTCAATGATTTGATGTTCAAAATATATACATAAAAATTCTACAAAAAAAGCCCTGCAGAGCAGGGCTTTTGAAGTTTTAATCAAGGCCGATTAATTAAACGGGACAAGTTCCACGCGGCGGTTTGCTTCGCGACCTGTCTTAGTCTTGTTGTCGGCAATCGGGCGGGTTGATCCATAGCCAATGGCGCGGACGCGGTCCGTTGCAATACCCTTTTTGATGAGGTAATCCGCAACCGCCTGGGCGCGACGTTCCGAAAGATTCTGGTTGTATTCCTGAGTCCCGTTGGAATCGGTATGGCCTTGGATTTCGAGTTTTGCCTGTTCATGCTTGTTCATCAGGTCGGCGATATCGTTCAAGGTTCCGAAGCTCTTCTTGGTGAGCTCTGCGGAGTTGAGCTTGAACTGGATGCCTTTGCGGAGCTGGCTCAAGTCTTCCTTCTTATGAATCGGGCAACCGACTTCATTCACTTCCACGCCAGGGAGCGTGTTCGGGCACTGATCAATCGCATCGATGATGCCGTCCTTGTCGCTATCGAGAGTGCAACCGACGGAATCCACCTTGGTGTTTTCCGGTGTGTTCGGGCACTTGTCCTTATAATCCTGAACGCCATCCTTATCACTGTCGACCGGGCAACCGGTGTTGTCTACAAGAGCACCTGCTGGATTGTTCGGGCATTTGTCGAGGCCGTCTGCAACGCCGTCCTTATCGCTATCGACCGGGCAACCGGTGCTGTCGACAATGGCTCCTGCCGGTGTATTCGGGCACTTGTCCTGAGCGTCTGCAACGTTATCCTTGTCGCTGTCGGAAATGGCTGCGCAAATTGCGGCAGTGTCAATCGGGGCTGGCTTTGCGGTATCTGCCACAGGCTTTGCTGTGTCTGCTGCGACGGTGTCTTTCTTCACAGGGCAACCGATGCTATCGACTGCGGTACCTGCCGGAGTGCCCTTGCACTGATCCAGGTAATCCGGGATCTTGTCGTTATCTTCGTCAAGCGGGCAACCCTTTTCGTTTACCTTTACGCCATCCGGAGTATGAGCGCATTCGTCCTTTTCGTCTTCAACACCGTCCTTGTCTTCGTCGTCAGAGCCCTTAAACGGATTGCCTCTCCAAGTGAGGAGTGCGGACATGCCGTACATCGGTGCGCCGATATCGTAGCGGGTGGTTTGACCGTCATCTCTCTTTTCAACGGGAACATACTTGTTTCTAAGATCTTCTTCTGCAATCAAGGCGGTTATACCGAGATCAAAGCCAACGGCAAGGTCCACACCCTTGGCAAGGTGGAAGCGGACACCCGGAGTCAACCACATCGGGTCGCGGAGCGGGTCACGAGAGTGAGCTTTGGTTGTCTTTTCTACACGCATTTCGCCCGAGTATTCGAGGAAAATGTCCAACGCCTGGATTGCGGTAAGGTTCAGGCCCGTGCCGTAGAGCATGGTGTTGGAACCTTCGCCGATAGAACCGACGTAGCCGATGTTGCTGTTCCAGCGCAATGGGATGCCCATTTTGTTGAAGTCCATCGTCAGGAGCAAGCTCGCTTCCAAAGCCCAGTCGTCAGCTGTATAGGCGTTTGTTCCGCCATAAGGATTTATATACCAAGCGTGACGTGGGCGAATGCCCGAGACGTCGTCGCCGGTCGGAGCGTACATCTGACCGAGCAAAGCCACGTTAACCACGTCGCTCGTGTCGAACACCGGCAAACGGACCTTCAACCAGGTCTGCAAGTCGCCGATGCCCCAACCGTACAATTCTCCGTCGTTATCCGGGTAAACGTCATCGTAGTAAACCGGAAGAACGATACCGAAGTCTACCCAATCCAGTAAACCGATGGCGGCATGTACGTTGAAGGACACGGACGGAAGCAAGTTTCCTAAAGCGGTCCGTTGCCCGTCGGTGGTGTAATAAAAATTGTAGGCAGATGCTTTGGAGTCAATAACGCCTTGCGCGCCTACGCCAAAGGAAATTCCACCCTGACCAAGAGTTTTTGCACTCTGCTGGTGTAAACCGTCCGAACCTCCTTCAAGGCCGGTTTCTGCAAATGCTATCCCGCAAGAGAGAGCGATAGCTGCTGCAAGTATTTTTTTACCCATCATTGTTTCCTCGTGGATTGAATTCTATGCAAATAAAAAATAACAAGGCGCTCAGGAGGCGTCTATGAAAAAAATACAAAATGTAAGCATTTGTGTAAGTTTTACAAATGTCGTGACTCTTTTGAATCAAAAAAGCCCAAAATGAACATTTTTTTCTAAATTGGGCGCAGAAATTTTTATACACTTCTTCTACCGAGGTAAAATATGGCTGAGAACGAACAGAAAGAAACCACCGAAATTAAGACCGCAACCGCCGCTGAAACCAAGAAACCTGCTGCAAAGAAGCCTCGTCGTCGTCCGGCCGGTAAGTTTAACCAGGCTCCGAAGAAGGCCGCTCCGTTCTCTGATTCTCTCGCAGACCGCTTTGGCGATGCTCTTGCCAACAAGCTCAAGCGTGGCATTGAAGAAGACATCAAGCGCAAGATCAAGGCTGCCCAGGCAGACCCGAAGGTTCAGAAGGCTAGCGAAAAGTTCGCGAAGTAATTCTCGGTTAGGATTATGAAAAAGACCCGCACTGCGGGTCTTTTTTTATGCTGTCCTAGTGTGATGTGGAGTGCTGACTGTCATTGCGAGACCCGGAGGGTCGTGGCGATCCAGTCTGTCATCGCCTCGGTCGTCATCCCAAGGGATTCGATCAAGGATTCCGGGTTGTAACGGTCGTAGAATTTTTTCTCTAAACCGTAAACCTTTACCTTCATGGAACTATCGCCGTAGAACGCGGTCACCTTTTCGCCAAAGCCTCCTTCCACGATGCCGTCTTCGAGGGTCACCACAAGCTGGTGATTCGCCTTCAACGCTTCCAAGGCTTCGCAGTCGATATCGCTTGCAAATCGCGGGTTCACGAGCGTCGGCTTAAAACCGAGGTCCTTTTCAACCTGCCGGGCCAAGGCTTCGCCGCGCTGGTAAAAATCGCCCAAGGCGATAATCGCGACCTTGGAACCTTGTTCTTCCACGCGGAACTTCACTTGTGCGTAATCCTTTTCGGCGGACCGTCCGTCATCGATCACTCCATTCCCTGGAATCAGGACGATTGTCGGGTGATCGTTTTGGTCGATCGCGTATTCGATCATGGCCATGTATTCCGCCTTGTTCGTGGGCGCGAGCACGCGCACGTTCGGAATGTTCCCGTAAATGGAATTGATGTAAATGCCCAGGTGCGTCACATCGGTGAGCGTGTTAAATGCGGAGAAGTTCAAGATGACCGCAATCGGGTTCCCGTTCACGGCGGTATCTTGGGCCATCTGGTCGTAGGTGCGCTGCAAGAATGTTGCGTTGGTAATGACGACGGGCTTTGCCCCGCGTTTTGCCGCACCAGACGCCATAGCAATGGCCTGTTCTTCGGCAATGCCGCAGTCGGTGTATTGCAACGGACTGATCTGCTTTCGCTTGTCTGGACCGAGTCCCACGGACATCGGCATGGCAGGGGAAATGACGAGAACCTTGGGATCTTCCTTGGCCTTTTTTACCAGATAGTTGCTCGTAAGCTCTTCGTAGCTTTCGCCGTCGCCCCAGTTGACGGTCGACTTTCCGGTTTCACGATCGAACGGAGGATGCCAGTGCCAGGTTTCTTTATCGGTTTCGGCGAGCTTGTATCCCTTGCCCTTTTGCGTATGGATATGTACCACCACGGGGTGCGTAGAATCCTTGACCGATTCGAATACGCGGATAAGGCTTTCGATATCGTTCCCGTTCGGTTCGTAAACGTAATCGAGCCCGAACGCCTTGAACAGGTTGTGGCTTGCCTTGCCGTTTGTTTCGCGGAGTTCCTTTAAGTTGTTGTAAATTCCTCCGTGGGTTTCGGCGATGGCCATTTCGTTGTCGTTCACGATCACGATCAGGTTCGAATTCAATTCCGATCCTGCGTAATCCAGACCTTCCAGCGCTTCGCCCCCGCTTAAGGAGCCGTCGCCGATGAAGGCGATGACGTTTTCTTTGCCGTGCAGCAGATCGCGGGCGCGGGCAAGTCCTGTCGCAAGAGAAATGGATGTGGAAGTGTGGCCTATGTTAAAAAGGTCGTGCTCGGATTCATCCGGGTTTGTGTAGCCGGAGTCTTCGAAAAAACGGGAATCGTCGATATAGCCCGCTTTACGTCCCGTGAGCATTTTGTGCGCGTAGCTCTGGTGCGAAACGTCAAACACGAGCTTGTCGACGGGGGAGTTGAATACATAGTGCAGGGCGATTTCCGCTTCGACGGAACCGAAGTTCGGGCCAAAGTGCCCACCGATTTTGGTAAGGCGGTTGAACAGGGCTTCGCGGATGTCGCTTGCGAGTGTGTTGAGTTTGGGCAGGTCCAACTTTTTGAGGTCTGCCGGGGAATGAATTTGGTTTAATACTTCGTACATGCTTATAATATACGACTTTGAGCAAGCTCTAAGACAAGGGTAAAATGCAAAAAAATGAAACATCTGTAACCGATTTTTTAGGCGCTTCTTTTGTCAACAATAATCTTGTAAGGATTCCGTAAATATCTATATTCCGAATAGTGTTTTTAAAACCTATTCTTGAGGGTTTTCGGAGTTTATATGGATATTGCGATTGTCGGTACTGGTTATGTAGGACTCGTAAGCGGCACATGCTTTGCCGAAATGGGCGTGAATGTGACGTGCGTGGATGTGAACCAAGCAAAAATCGAAAGTTTGCAAAAAGGACAGATTCCAATTTATGAACCTGGCCTCGATGAAATGGTCCTCCGCAACCAGCGTGAAGGTCGTCTGCATTTTACGACGGACCTTGCGAGCGTGCTCGACAGCGTGGAAATGGTCTTTAGCGCTGTGGGGACTCCTCCGGACGAAGACGGAAGTGCCGACTTGCAATATGTGCTCGCCGTAGCGCGCACCTTTGGACAGAACATCAAAAAGTACACAGTGCTTGTGACCAAGTCGACCGTGCCTGTGGGAACGGCGAAAAAGGTAAAAGCGGTAATCCAAGAAGAACTTGATAAGCGCGGCGAAAAGATCCCGTTCGATGTGGCGAGCAATCCGGAATTTTTGAAAGAAGGCTCGGCGATTACGGACTTTATGAAGCCGGACCGTGTTGTGGTGGGCGTCGAAAGCGAACAGGCGAAAGAACTGATGACCAAGCTCTACCGCCCGATGATGCTCAATAACTTCCGCGTCATCTTTACCGACATTCCGAGCGCAGAAATGATCAAGTATGCCGCAAACAGCATGCTCGCGACCCGTATCAGTTTTATGAATGATATCGCAAACCTTTGCGAACTTGTGGGCGCTGACGTGAACATGGTGCGCCAGGGCATCGGCAGCGATTCCCGAATTGGTTCTAAGTTTCTGTATCCGGGCTGCGGATACGGCGGAAGCTGCTTCCCCAAGGATGTAAAGGCGTTGATCAAGACTGCCGAAAAGAACAACTACAATATGATTGTTCTTAAGGCTGTGGAAGGTGTGAACGAATACCAGAAGACAGTCCTGTTCAAGAAACTCGCCAAGCGTTTTGGTGGCGAACAGAACCTGAAGGGCAAGACGATCGCCATGTGGGGCCTTGCCTTTAAGCCGGAAACCGATGACATGCGCGAAGCGACTGCGCTGGTGCTGCTCGACTTGCTTTTGAAGGCGGGAGCAACGGTGAAAGTCTTTGACCCGGTCGCGATGGATGAATGCAAACGTCGTATGGGCCAGCAGCCTATCGTTTACTGCAACGACATGTACGATGCTGTTCTCGACGCGGACGCATTGTTGCTCGTGACCGAATGGAAACAGTTCCGCATGCCGAGCTTCGGAGTGATGAAGAAGAGCATGAAGAACGCTTTGATTATTGATGGCCGCAATATTTACGATGCGGATGAAGTCAAAGCGGCTGGGTTTGAATACGAATGCATTGGTAGATAGGGCTATTAGATGGCGTTGGATGATGTTCAGCATGTTTTTATTGTAGGGAGTAAAGGCATACCGGGCGCTTATGGCGGTTATGAAACTTTTGTCGACAAACTGACTGAATATCATCAGGATGATTCGCGTTTTAAATATCATGTCGCTTGCAAGGCGAATGAAAATGGGGAATTTGAATATCATCACGCTCGATGCTTTAAAATCAAAGTCCCGAACATTGGTCCGGCCCAAGCGATTCTTTATGACGTGTGTTCCATTAACCAATGCTGTCGCTATATACAAAAGAATAAAATCCCGCATCCGATTGTATATTGCCTGGCTTGCCGTATAGGCCCTTTTGCTCACTATTTTCGAAAGAAAATTCACAAGTTGGGCGGTAAATTTTACGTAAATCCAGATGGCCATGAGTGGATGCGTGCAAAGTGGTGCGCACCGGTTCGCAAGTATTGGAAATGTTCCGAGCGAATGATGGTAAAAAATGCGGATCTGCTTGTGTGCGATAGCAAAAATATCGAAAAATATATTTGCGAAACCTATGCGAAGTATAAGCCCAAGACAACGTTTATCGCTTACGGTGCCGAACTTCGTCGTAGCCGATTAGCAAATGATGATGAAAAGTTTGTTGGTTGGTTGAAAGAAAAGGGATTGCAGCCGAAAGAATATTATTTGGTTGTTGGACGCTTTGTACCAGAAAATAATTACGAAACGATGATTCGTGAGTTCATGCTGAGCAAAACGAAGAAGAACTTTGCTCTGATCACGAATGTGGATAAAGCATTCCTTGCAAAACTCAAAAAGAAAACGGGCTTTGATAAGGATCCGCGCATCAAGTTCGTGGGGACCGTTTACGACCAGGAACTGCTGATGAAAATTCGCGAACAAGCGTATGGATACTTCCACGGTCACGAAGTGGGCGGTACGAACCCGAGCCTCTTGGAAGCTTTATCCAGTTCTGATTTGAACCTTTTGCTGGATGTCGGTTTCAATAAGGAAGTGGCTGAAAATTCTGCCATTTATTGGAATAAGGAAAAGGGGAATTTGGCTGCAATCATTGAACGTGCTGATACGCTCCCTACAGAAGAAATCAAGGCGTTTGCAAATGCAAGTACCGGAAGAATTGCTGATGCATATAGCTGGAAGTTTATTGTTAGTGAATATGCGAAGGTATGGAAAAGTGAGTCGTGCTGATGGTAAAGAAGAAAAGGATTGGAATAGATGCTCATATGCTTGGAGATCATTCTGGAGGAAATGAAACCTTCTATTCAGGTCTATTGAGCCATATGGAAATTCCCGAATGCTTTGAGATTTACTTATTTGTAATGCACAATTCTAATGTAAATAATCTCAATAAAAATTTTAAGATAGTCTATTTTAGTAGCAAAAATTCTTTCGTTCGAAACTTCATAGAGCTTCCAATTCTTTGCTTGAAGTACAAGTTGGATTTGTTGCATGTCCAATATTTCATCCCATTTGTTTGCTTTTGCCCGGTCGTATGCACAATACATGATATTTGCTTTGAACATTTCAGTGATATTTTCACATCGAAAGAGTATTTTAGACAAAAAAAATTAATCCCATACGCAGCAAAACATTCTAAAAAAATTTTTACTGTTTCGAATTTTTCTAAACAGGATATTTCTGAACATTATAAAATTGCTGGTGATAAAATAGCCGTTATCTATAATTCCCCCAAAGACATTTTCAAAAAAAAATCCGAAGAAAATTTGGATGTCAATGCCTTAAAACTGAAATTTGGCATTAAAAAGAAATTTGTCTTATCTGTAGGAAATCTTCAACCACGGAAAAATCTAGTAAGGCTAATAAAAGCATTTGTTTGCTTAAAGAAAGATCATTGTAATCTCGATTCCCAGCTTGTGATTGTCGGAAAAAAAGCTTGGATGTTCGATGACATAATAAAAGAAGCTTGCCAAAAGGAACAAGATATCGTCTTTACCGATTACGTTACTGAAATGGAACTGGCTGAACTATACAAGGCATCGACTTGTTTTGTGTATCCATCTATCTTTGAAGGGTTTGGTTTGCCTCCGATAGAGGCAATGGCCTGCGGAACCCCAGTTGCCGTGTCAAATCAGTCGGCTTTGCCAGAAGTCGTTGGAGAGGCTGGGATGTATTTTAATCCATATGACGAAGATGATATCAAAAATAAAATTTATGAATTAATAACAAATGAAGAAACTCGCTCTAGTCTAGTTAAAAAAGGCTTTGATCAATCCTCAAAATATAGTTGGAAAATTTCGGCGGATAATGTAATCGGCGAATATAAAAGGATTTTGGGTGTGTAGCATATGATTAAACTCTTATTAAAGATTGCAGGAAAGAATGGTTTTCCGATAGACAAATCTGTAAGTTCACTCTATGTTGCAAGACTATGTGTTAAATATGGATTAATGCTTTTACGTGGTGCACTTCTCTCTGTGTTTTGTAAGAAAATTCAATTTCCTTTTTTTATGGGGGCGGGAGTATCTTTGCTTATGAAAAATAAGATCTCCATAGATAGGAAAACCAAGATTCATTCGCATGTAAAAATAGACGCCTTATCTGTAAACGGCGTTTGTGTCGGAAAATCATGCGTAATTGGGGAAAATTGCATTATAGAATGCACAGGGACAATATCAAACATTGGAAATGGGTTGAAAATAGGGAATCGTACATCATTTGGAAGAAACTGCTTCTTTGGCGCTGCAGGTGGAATAGAAATAGGAGACGATGTAATCGCTGGAGAATATGTCCGATTTCATTCAGAGAATCACAACTTTTCGGATATGAATAGATTGATAAAAGATCAAGGAGTCTCTCGTAAAGGTATCTCTGTTGGTAATAATTGCTGGATTGGTGCTGGTGCCGTTTTTTTGGATGGTGCAAAAATAGGAAATGGATGCGTTGTGGCGGCAAATGCTGTAGTTCGTGGAACTTTTGGTGATAATTGTGTTATTGGTGGTGTCCCTGCTAAGGTTTTAAAACAAAGGGATTCTTAAAATGTCGAATATTCTTGTCTTGTCATTTGCTATTTCACCAGTAAAAGGATCTGAGTATGCGGTGGGCTGGAATTATATACGGCATATGAGCAAATATCATAAATTGTTTGTGCTCTATGCGGAGTTGAGTGAAAACTTGCAAATGGATGAGTATTTGTCTGGGAAGAAGAAAATTGATAATGTCAAGTTTTATTTCTGTGGGAAAAAAAAGAATCTGTCTCAAAAATGCGGACTATTTAGAGATTTTTTTGGATCGTATATGGATACAAAGTTGCTACATGCAAAAGCTTTGTCGATTGCGAAAGATCTTGTTCAAAAAGAGCATATAGACTGTATTCATGTATTGAATCCGATAGGTTTTAAGGAACCTTCTGAGCTATGGAAGCTAACTGGTATACCCTATGTATGGGGGCCTGTGCAGGCGACATCTGCTTGGCCCTGGGGGGCTTTGCCGTATTTAAGCTTCAGGGGTATGAGAGAATTTTGGTTGCGAAAAATATTCCATAACATTCAATTTTTCTTTAATCCAAGAGTTCGTAATGCGTTTAAAAGGGCAGATGTTGTGGTTGCAGCAACACCTTTTAGTAAAAAGATTATTGATAGAGTGTTCAGAAAAAAATGTTTATACACGCCTGAAAACGCAATAGAATCAGTGGAAAAAGGAACCATTGTACAGTACAATGGGGATGTTCTTCAGATGTTTTTCGCAGGTTCATTGATTGATCGAAAAGGAATCTTGTTGTTGTTCCATGCCCTAGAGAAAATAAAAAAGATGGGGCTGTTAAATAGAGTTCACCTGCATGTTTTTGGGGATGGCTATTTATCCGAAAAATTGAAGATCTTTTCAAAAAAGAATGGGCTTGAAAGATCCATTACTTGGCATGGAATGGTAGATCGGGATACTTTGCAACAGCGGATTTGCTGTATGCATCTGCATGTCTTGCCTTCGTTGGGAGAAGCGACTCCAACAATTCTATGGGAGGCAACTGCTAAGAGAATCCCTACCTTAACATTAAATCATTGTGGCATGGCAGGGGTGTTAAATTCCGAAAGCGCATTCCTTGTTGATATAAACTCGGGTAAGAAAATGGTTTCTGATATTGCTGATAATATTGTTGCAATTTTGAATAATCCCAGTTTGATATCAGAAAAATCATCGAAACTGATTGATGTGATAAACGAAAATTTATGGGAAGGGCCTCAAGGAAAAGAAAATTTTTGGAATTGTGTGTATCAGAAGGCGATTCACGTTTTTGCAAATAGAACAGTAAAACAATGAAAGTGAATCGTCAACATTTTTTTCGTTTTATTGTGATTGCTATGATTGCGGCATTTACAATAAACCTCTTTATTCTTAATATAAATCGATATTATTCTGGTCCTGTAATTTTTTTCACGGCCGTATCTCTAATTGTGGCATTCCTCTACCGCCGTTTTTTTAACATTCATGAAATTTCGTTGTACTTGCTATATGCAATGATGCTTGTTACTTCTTTTGTGCATAGTAATTCTTTTCGAGCGGCAACAATTCTTTATTCAGGAATGTTTGTCCTTTCATTTATTTCGTATAGGCGACTTTTGCGAACAAATTGCTTAAGTGTTGTAACATTTCTTAATGTAATAAAAAGAATTATTTATTTGTATGCAGCAGTTTTGATTATTCAACAGGTTTCCGTGCTTATTGGTTTCCCTGTATTCAATAGGTCAATGATTTTTAAGAATGCTTATAAACTAAATTCTCTTGCTTGGGAGCCTTCATATGTAGGCGGCACCATCACGCTTTTAGCCTATAGCTATTTTACATTACAAAAGAAAATTTCAAAGCTTTCCTTAAAAAAACTCTTATATCTTGATAGACGGATGTGGATTGCCTACTTTTACGTTATTTTTACGTGTGGTAGCGCACATACGCTGTTTATTGGGTCTGTGTTCTTTTTGTATCTTGCCGGAAAAAGATTTTCATTTTGGTTTGTTGCTTTTTTTTCGTTCATTGTCATATCCGTCTTTATTTTTGCTAAAGCCGATTCGTTGCTTGAGATAGAGGCTGTTAGAAGACTTGTCCGCATTATCCCGGCAACTTTAATGCTTGATACTTCAACGATTATAGATACCGATTTAAGCGCCGCTGCAAGGATTGCTCCTCCACTCTTCTACTTAAAGTGGTTTAATCCATTAGATATTAATTATTGGATTGGTCATGGCATTGATTTCTCAAAAAATACGATAATTGTTTATTTATTAGATTCAGACCAGTTTATGGAACAGGGCAATGCAACGGGGGGACTTTTTCCCGCTTATTTTCTTGATTATGGGCTAATATCAGGAATTATGTTTTTTATATGCTTAAAAAAATTTGCTCTTGGAAAATTTTTTTCGTTTCCGACTTTGTTGTGGATTATATGCTTTCTTTCGCAGGGTTTTAATACAGCAATGCAATGGATGTTTTGGATTGTAATGACGACCACTTTGTTTTTTGAAAATGAAGTTTTACGTAATAGCCAAGAGGGTAAATGATGAGCGCTTTTTCATATGTATATGTTCTCGTAAGCAAAAAAGGGGATACATATTATGAGCAATGTCTTGTTTCTATCATGTCGCTAAGACACTATATGCCAAACGCTCATATTGTTGTAGTTACAGATAGTGTTACGAATGATACTTTAACAGGAAATCGATATGCAATACGAAAATATGCATCGGAAATAAAAAACATCACCATATCTGAGAACTATACAAATGTCCAAAAATCTAGATATCTCAAAACAAAGCTTGTCGATTACATTCCAAATGATTTTTTGTACCTTGATTCTGATACTATTATAACATCATCTCTAGAAGATATTGAACAGATTCCTGTTGATTTGGGCGCGATCCTTGATTGCCACATGCTACTTAGTAGGCATCCTTCGGAAAATATGATTCTAGAAAATGCAAAAAAAGTAGGCTTTCATGCTTCGTTTGAGGATAAGCATTTTAATGGTGGTGTTATGTTGGTAAGGAAAAATTCAGCCAATTTAGATTTTTTCAATTTATGGCATAAATTATGGCGTGAATCTTTAAAAAAAGGATTTTCAATAGACCAATTAGGGCTTGCGGAAGCGAATTTTTTATCGGATGGACTTATCAAAGAATTGCCGGGGATATGGAATTGTCAAGTAGAGCACGGAACTCAATTTTTATCAAAAGCAAAAATTCTGCACATGTTCGTACCGGGAAGCGTTTTTGATAATCGAAGACCGCATTTGTTTATGGAATCTAAAACGTATAAAAAAATTGAAAGTGAAGGCATCTCTCCGTTGATTATGCAAGCCATTGAAAATCCGCTCCAATATTTTGTGTCAAAAACTCAAATTATTGGAGGCGATGCTGTTGATTATTACAATACAACATTGAATCGTTTTATGATGAGGTTGTATACTACCCCTAAAACAAGGTCTTTTTTTAATGCCATAAATTGGATTGCTAAAGTTATTCTGCGGTTATGGAAACGTGGCAAGAAATAATGTTCGTATTTTAATACGTCCAAGAGAGAATGTTATGCAATCAATGGAATATGCAAACTTTATCCAGGATAAGTCAAGATATCGTTCTACATCAATTGTTACGGTATTTTTATGGGCTTATCGAATTTCATGCGACAAACGTTTTTCTTTTGCCAAATTTCCTGCAAAAATTGTAATAAAATTTTTTCGCATTATTGGTGTATCCATTGATTCCAAATCAATAGGGGGGGGGCTTAGAATGCCGCATTTGAACGGAATTTTTATTCACCCGAATGCCTCGCTAGGTGAAAACTGTACCATATTGCAGCAAGTGACCATTGGAGCTAACGAGCATAGGCTTGATTATAGTAAAGCGCCTCAAATCGGCAATAGAGTATATATAGGTGCTGGAGCAAAGATTATTGGGAATATAATCATTGGTGATGATGTTCGTATCGGTGCTAACGCTGTTGTGACGAAGAGTGTCCCTGCTGGGAAAACTGTCGTGGGATACAATAGAATCATTGAATCAAAAATAGAAAGAGAAGGTGTGATATGAGAAAAATAAAACTCCTTCATTATGTCTATAATTTAAATCAAGGTGGCGCAGAAACTCTTGTAAAAGATTATGCACTTTTGATTGATAAGGATCAATTTGACATTGTTATTTTGTGCCACGATAGGATAGGTTCTCCATATGAAAAGATTTTGGAAGATGCCAATATTCGTGTCATATATATCAGCGATTATATACCTTTTAAAAAGTTCTATGCCAATCCAATAGTGAAAAAAATCATTTGCCATTCCTATTTGGACAAGCTTATTGCAAAACATATCATAAAAAAGGAAAATCCTGACATTGTTCATGCACATATGTTTTGCAACGACCTTATTAAATTTACAAACATACCTCAAACATGCAAATTGTTCTATACGGTACACTCTCAACCGAAAGCGTATTGGTGTAACAAGAAAAGATTTGCTCAAAGAGACTTTAAGGCTTTGTCTTATTTAATAAATAAACATTCAATGAGACTTATAGCACTCAATGAACCCATGCGTGTAGAACTAAATGAAATGTTTCATGTAAACAATACAGTTGTTTTGAACAATGGCATTGATTTCCAAAAATTTAATGTTGAAGAGTCAAAGAAAAGTATTAGAAAAAGTTTGGGCATAAACGAAGATGTTTTTTTGGTTGGTCATGTTGGGCGTTTTGTTCCTGTAAAAAATCATGCCATGATTGTTGATTCTTTTTATGAATTGTGTAAGATCAAAAATAATGCACACCTGCTTTTGGTTGGCACGGGAGAACTGCGTGCTAAAATAGAATCCAAAATAGAATTAATGGAGCTAAAAGATAAAGTGACCATTTTGGAATCAAGATCAGATATTCCAAGAATAATGAAGGCTTTGGATGTATTTATATTTCCATCTCATTTTGAAGGATTAGGTATTGCTTTGATTGAAGCTCAAAAAATGGGGATACCTTGTGTTATTTCAAATGCGATTCCCGAAGCGGCAATTGTGTCAAATTTAGTTTATCGAATGCCTCAAAACTCGTCTCCAGATGAGTGGGCAAAAAAATTAAATAGTCATTTCGTAAATAGAGTTGAGTACTATGGTATTGAAAAGTGGGACATGAATGCAGTGATTAAGCAATTGGAAAAATTATATTTGCAGGAATTGTCAAAGAATTAAGAGTTGTTTATGGCAAAAGTTTTTTTGATAACTATTGATACAGAAGCAGACAACCAATGGGATTTTGATCATGAAATCTCTACAGAGAATGCAAAGTTTTTGCCTCGATTTCAGGAATTGGCTGAAAAATATGGATTCAAACCGACGTGGCTTACGAATTATGAAATGGCGAATGATGACTTCTTTTGCCATTATATGAGAGAAAAACAACAAGATGGTTTGTGTGAAATAGGGATGCATTTGCATGCTTGGAACACTCCTCCTGATTTTTCTTTAAAAAAAACGCAACGCGAACGTGATTATCTGATTGAGTATCCATTGGAAATTATGGACGCCAAAGTTGCAACCATGACGGAGCTAATTGAAAAAAAATTTGGTAATCATCCGGTAACTCACAGAAGCGGCCGTTGGACGACAAATCGAGACTATTTTAAGATTTTAAAGAAGTATGGTTATAGAATAGATTGCTCGGTAACGCCTCATATGGATTGGACGAAAACTTTGGGTGTTACAGGAATGTCGGGAAGTGATTATTCAAATTGTGCAGAAAAACCTTATTTCATATATGAGGACATATTAGAAGTTCCCATGACAATAAGACGTATGAATATATTGGCGATAGAACGCCCCTATTCGTTGCGAAATGTGGTTGGTGAATTCAAACGGTTTATTTTTGGACGAAATCAATGGCTTCGCCCAGATGCTTCTTTGAGAGTGACGCCGATGCTCAAGTTAATCGAACGTGAAGCTCGGAAAGATCAATATTTAATGTTCATGATTCACTCGTCAGAATTAATGCCTGGTGGAAGTCCTAATTTCAAAGATGAAAAAGCAATAGAAGGTTTATATAAAGTTATTGAAATTCTTTTCCGAAAAGCGAGTTCTTTAGGTTACAAAGGATGTTCGCTAAAAGAGTGTTGTTTAACTATTTAAAGAAATCGCATGATAGAAGTTAGCATAATTATCGCCGTATTTCAAGCTGAAAAATATCTTCGCAGATGCTTGGATAGCATTGTAAATCAAACTTTCAATAATTATGAAGTTGTTTTGGTTGATGACGGAAGCAAGGATTCTTCCGGAGTCATATGCGACGAATATGCAAAAATAGACAAAAGATTTAAAGTAATTCATAAAAAAAATGGCGGAGTCGGTTCTGCAAGACAATGTGGCTTAGATAATTCTGTCGGAGAATTCATAATACATATTGATCCAGATGACTGGATTGAACCTACAATGCTTGCTGAACAAATTAAAAATGCCAGAGAAAATAATTCTGACATTGTAATTTCTGATTTTTATGAGGAAAGGCCAAATGAGCAAATATACGTCCAGCAAAAACCAAGTGCATTAAATCATACTGCGTATTACAAGGACTTAATCAGCGAAAAACTTCATGGAGCCTGTTGGAATAAATTAATTAAGAAAAATTGTATCCTCAAAAATAGAATTAAATTTCATACAAATATGATAATGCGAGAGGATGAGTTGTTCAATATACAATTAGCTCAACATCCTATAGCAATATCCTATATTCCTAAGGCTTTTTACCATTATGACAAAATAATTAACACAAATAGCATCGTTGAATCATATTCCGAAAGAAAATTAAATTCATTAATATTCTTAATAGATTGGTTGAGCAAACAATCTGTTGAAGAATCCTTACTGATTGAACGTAAAAAAAGCGCAAAATACGTTGCTTTTATGATAAAAAGTATAAATACGAAAGACTTTAAATTGTTGTATCCTGAAATAAACTCTCTTTATTCTTTAAAAATAAATCGATTTGGACATTTTGATTTCTTTGTGGCAATGGCTCTTTCTTTTTCGAAACCATTGGCAAGAATGTTGTTTTCTTGGAAACAATACTTTTTCAAAAGGTAGTTGGATTGTGAAGAATTGCTTTGTTGCCAATATAACGTTGCCCTTGCAAGATAACTATGGAGGCCTGTTGCAAAATTTTGCTTTGCAAAGAGTCCTTTTCAGTCTAGATTGTGACATATTCACAATTGATTATATGAAAGTGAGAGCATCGGCTCCTTTATGGCGATATTTTCTATCATGGATAAAAACGATTCTGCTGCTTTTTGTTCCAAGTAAGCGGCGCAAATTTTTAAGATATTCTCATAGAGGCCGACGTAGTTGGTGGGCAAATGACTTTGTGACGAAAAGGATTCGTTTAATTCCAAAATGTTTTAAATATAAAGTAAATATGCTAATAAATTGCGATGCTGTTATTGTGGGGTCAGATCAAGTGTGGCGTCCCCAATACAACTATCGTATTGAAGATATGTATTTAAAATTTGCAGAACGCCTTCCTATTAAACGCATCGCCTATGCCGCTTCCTTTGGTGTGGCCGAGTGGGAATACACACCCAAACAAACTTGCGAATGCTCTAGACTTGCAAAAAAATTTGATGCAATCAGTGTTCGGGAAGAATCCGGCGTAAGACTTTGCAAAGAATATCTTGGCGTGGATGCTACATGGGTTCTTGATCCGACTCTGTTACTAACGAAAGACGATTATCTGCCGATTTGCGAAGAAATCCCTATTTGTACAGAAAAATATCTTGCGGTTTATGTGCTGGATGAAAATAAAGAGATTTCGGCAACTTATGAAAAAATAGCTGCCTCTCACGGGTTGATCGTCAAGAAATTCCATGCGGATTCCAAATCGACTTTAAGTGTTCCTGAGTGGATAGCTATGTTTCGCGATGCATCTTATGTGGTGACGGATTCCTTCCATGGAACAGTTTTTTCTATAATTTTTGGCAAAGAATTCAAGTGCATCTATAACAAGGGTCGCGGAGCTGCTCGCTTTGAATCGCTTTTGAAATTATACAATTCTGGAAGACTTGAAGAAATGCGTGAGTTTTCTTTGAATTGGCTCAGAAATTCTTTGGAGAAATAACGTTATACGGAATGTAAAAATTTAAGATTTGGTTAAGGAATGTTCTTGTTGATCAATAAACAAACCTAAAATAGGAGAAAATCATGCAAATAAAGAAAACAATCCTTTTCAACGGAATCAAGAAAGTTGAAAATTTCAAAAAGAATTTGATTTGAATCGAATTAATGGGATTATGGAATCGGATCTTCAAAAGTCTATAAATTGGTTACAGGAAGCTCTTAAAGACTAAAATAGAAAACTCTATTAAATTTGCGCAAAATATATGAATGAAAACTCCATAAGACTTGTGAAGAATACAATTTTTTTGTATCTGCGAATGTTTTTTTTAATGTTCGTTTCTTTTTTTACAACAAGAATTGTATTGAGTGCTTTGGGTGCATCCGATTTTGGAATCTATAATGTTGTTTGTGGATTTGTTGTTATGCTCACTTTTTTGAGTGGAGCTATGGGGAATGCAACTCAACGGTTTTTATCTTATGAATTAGAAAAAAATAATCTAAAAAAATTGTCTAATGTTTTTTCACAGATAAAAAGGATGTATTCCGTCCTGTCCGTATTAGTTCTATTACTTGGTGAAACAATTGGATTGTGGTTTGTTAATACGAAATTAAATATACCTTTAAATAGAATAGTTGCCGTAAATTTTGTATATCAGAGTTCTATTATTTCTACGATATTAACTTTATTAAGCGTGCCTTACAATTCGCTAATAATTGCTCACGAGAATATGAAAATTTTTGCCTTTGTTGGTATCTTTGAAGGCCTTTCAAAATTGATAATAGCGCTTATCTTGATTTGGTATGCGAATGATAAATTAATTCTATATGGCATAGCATTGGCTGTTGTAGCGATAATTATTCAATTGTTTTATTATTGTTATTGCAAACTGCTTTATCCAGAAACCAAAACTTATGTTGCTGTTAATTTAGATAAAATGAAGGAAATCGGGACTTTTGCTGGATGGTCACTTTTCGGAAGTGTTTCAACAATGGCGAATTCTCAAGGAATCAATATTTTGACAAACATGTTTTTTGGGACAATCGTCAATGCTGCAAGAGGAATCTCTTATCAAGTTGATTCTGCTATACGCTCTTTCATTAATAATTTTCAAACAGCTTTGAATCCGCAAATTGTAAAAGCCTATTCGGCAGGGAAAATGAGTGAAATGCATTCCCTTATTTTTTTGGGAAGCAAAATATCTTTTTTGATTATGTATATCTTGACAATACCGATCCTTGTTAATGTAGATTACATTTTAAATCTTTGGCTTGCAAATGTTCCTGATTCTACGAAAAAATTTACCCAATTGATATTGATAAATTCTCTGATTGTGACTTTTTCTGGGACTCTTTCCATTGCAGCTCAAGCTACAGGAAAAATTCGAAATTATCAAATGTTTATGGGGTCCTTTCTTTTGCTGAATTTACCAATTACTTTTGTTTTATTTCGTTTGGGATGTCCTGCATATTATGCAATCGTTGTCAGTATAATCATAGAATTTTTTCTTTTATTCATAAGATTAATTTTCTTGAAAAAAATGATAAAGTTGCAAATATTTGCATATGTCAGACATGTCTTATGTCCTTCATTTATTTGCATTTCTTTGAGTATTCCGTTATGTATTGGGATTGCTTATCTTTTTAGGGAGCAAGTTCTGTTCAATTTTGTTTGTTCTTTTGTTTGTTGTTTGGGAATTACTTGTGTTATCGCTTTATTTATTGGATTCTCAAAAAAACAACAAGCGAAACTTCTTAATATTGTAAAAGTAAAAATGAAAAAATGAGGCTGATTATGAAAAAATTAAATCATCCACTTGTGAGTTTAATTACACCAGGTTGGAACGGAAAAAAATTTGTGCATAGATTACTTGATTCAATATTAAATCAGACATATGATAATATTGAATATATTTATGTTGATGACGGATCAACAGATGGCACTAAAGATATTGTTTTATCTTATGAAAGAAAATTTAAAGAAAGAAATATTAATTTTCTTTATGTCTATAAAGAAAATGGGGGTGTGTCATCTGCCGTTCAAGAAGGTCTTAGACACGTAAATGGTGAATGCTTGGGATGGCCAGAATATGATGATATTTTGTTGCCTGATTCAATAGAAAAAAGAGTTCTTTACCTTGAAACGCATTCTGATTGTGCTGTTGTTTCCTCTGACGCATGGTTGGTTTCTGAAAATGCTATAAATAAACCTTACGGTGTTCTTTCTGGTTATAACGCTAATAGATATGACAAGAATCATTTTGTCCAAGCGCTGTTGACAAATTCTATTTTTACTGCGGCATGTCATTTGGTAAGGATGGATGCATTTGATGAAACTCATCCCGGTAGAATAATATACCCATCCTGGATTGGACCGAATTGGCAAATGCTGTTGCCTTTGTATTTTAAATACGAAAGAGCGTTCATTGACGATCCTTTAGTTTATTATGTCGTTCGAAAGTCTAGTATTAGTCATAGCCATGATTCTTTACAGAAAAAGTTGGATGCGATTGAGGAGTATAAGAGAATCCTTACAGACACTCTGGATAGAATTGAAATGCTTGAGTCTGATCGAGAATTCTATAAAAAAATAATGAGCGAAAAATATGCAAGAGATTGGATGAATCTTGGCTTTTCCTATAGAAATAAAAGTCTTTTCTTAAAGGGTTATCAATATTACCAAACACATAATTTAAAAGTTTCAAATTTAAGAAAAATGCAACGGTTTGCTTTAGGGTTTCCTCTGTTTTATCTAGGGTATAAATGCTTGAGTAAGATTAATTTCATTTTGAGCAGGATATTTTACGAAAATTCCTTAAACATTTTTGATTTTCAAATGGAAAAAAATGAATATCCCCATCCATAATTGTTCCTCTTGCGTGGCTTGTGCCAATGTAACGCTATTTCGATGCGGCTGGATGCCGAGGGGTTCTATCGCCCCATCATAGATGCGGGAAAATGCGTGCAATGCGGTGTTTGCGAACGGGTTTGCTCATGGAACATGTAAGCTTCCCATTTTTAGGACTGGTTTAAAGTATACAAAATCACCCAGTTCTCATCAACCGATATTCCAATGGAGCTTGGTTGTTTAAGGAGTCGTGGAGTCTTTCGTTGTTGTAGTAATCCGTCCACTTTTCGGTAATTTCCCTTACATCATCTAAAGTCCTGAAAATATAGGCGTCAAGAACAGCCCTTCGATACGATCCGTTAAATCGTTCGATGTAGCTGTTCTGAGTCGGACACCCGGGCTGCGTGTACAAAATTTTGATTCCGTATCCATCGCACCAATTTTGAAATTCATGCGAAATGAATTCCGGACCGTTATCGTAGCGAATGTTGGTCGGCTTGCCTTTCTCCCAAATGATTTTCTCCATGAATCGAATCAAGCGAGATGCCGGTATGGAATACGCAACTTTCTGTGCAACGGCCACACGGTCGCGCAAAACGTTGGAGACGAAATCCATCGACCAGGTGACATTTGAATCAGCCTGAATATTTTCCAGAAGCCGTCGTTGGTGACCTCGGCCTTCTGCTGTATGGCAGCCTCGACTTCGGAATCGTCCTTGGTTGATTCGTAGTAGAAGAACGACTTGTGAATGCCCATCAATCTGCACGCCCGAGTAATGCTGATGTCGTGTTCCCCTGCTATTTCGCCCGCAATCTCCTTGCGGGCCTCGGGCGCTAGGGTTTTGCAGAAACTCAATTCGCCTCAGTCATATTGGATCATGCAAGCAGGGCCCCGACTTTCTCATGGAACTTTTCAGGCTAGCCATGAACGAGGCCATGAAAATGGAGCGAGAGAACTTTCTAAATGCCGGGGCCTACGTTCGGAAAGAGCGTTGACCATCGCTATGGCGGAGATGTATGTGCAGGGCAGCTTCGCAGTTGCCGTACAAGCTGATCGTAATTGGCGACGGCGAACTGTTGCCCGAATTCCGCCCGATTCTCGAGGGCGCTAGATTTATGGTGTTGCCCGCCGAATGGAGCGAAAATAACCCGTTGACAGTTATTGAGTCGCAGTCTCTTGGAACGCCTGTTCTTGGTGCACGGATTGGCGGAATTCCGGAACTGATTGAAGAAGGTGTCTCGGGAAAGACTTTTTTATCGGGCGATGCTGATGATTTAAAACAGAAAATTCAAGAAATGTTTACTGCGGTGTTTGATTATGCTGCAATTGCAAAGAATGCGCAAGAACGGTATAATGCAGAAGCTTATTATGAACGATTAATGAAGTTTTATACGTAGTCTGGTTTGGTTCGTAATTATTCCACCGTCACGCTTTTCGCGAGGTTCCTCGGTTGGTCCACATCGTTGCCACGCAGGGTGGCAATGTGGTATGCCAAAAGCTGCAGAGGCACACAAGTCACAATCGGCATCAGCATCGGTAACGTCGAAGGAACGTAAATCACGTCATCGGCGTATTCCCGAATGCAGGTACAGTCTGGTGTGGTAACCACAATCACTTTTGCATTGCGTGCTTTAATTTCGCGAATGTTCGAAAGTACTTTGTCAAAAAGAGCATCCTTGGGCGCTACAACTACAACAGGCATGTTTTCGTCGATCAAAGCAATCGGCCCATGCTTCATTTCGGCGGCGGGGTAGCCTTCTGCATGGATGTAGCTAATTTCCTTTAGCTTTAAGGCGCCTTCCATGGCTACCGGGTAATTGTAATGGCGGCCAAGATATAAAAAGTTCTTGGCGTCCTTGTATTTGGTGGCAATCGTCTTGATGGAGTCGTTGAGTTTTAATGTCTCTTCTACCAGTTTGGGTAATTTGGTAATCGCTAAGGCAATTTCTGCACCCAATTCCAATGAAACATGGCGCTGGCGGCCGAGCAATAGCGCAATCATGGCAAGGACAACTACCTGGCAGGAAAAAGCCTTGGTGCTTGCGACGCCTATCTCCGGACCTGCGTGCAGATAAACTCCACTGTCGGAATTTCGCGCAATCGAGGATCCCACCACGTTGCAAATGGCGAGTACGGTGGCGCCTTTTTGGTGCGCTTCTTTCATGGCGGCAAGCGTGTCAGCGGTTTCTCCTGATTGGGATATCGCCAAAACAAGGGTATCTGGTTTAATGATGGGATTGCGGTATCGGAATTCCGAGGCGTATTCGACTTCTACGGGAACTCCCGCCAGATCCTCGATTAGATATTCGCCGACCATGCCTGCGTAATAGCTGGTTCCGCAAGCTGTAATGATAATGCGGTTAATGTCTCGTAATTCCTTGATGCAGGCATCCAACCCGGCTAATTTTGCATTGCCCTGGGCTAGTTGAATGCGACCTCGCATGGTGTTGCGCAAAGATTCCGGTTGCTCGAAAATTTCTTTGAGCATAAAGTGGTCAAAGCCGCCTTTGGCTACAGCATCGCTATCAAAATCAATTTCCTTGATTTCACGTTGCACGGCATGGTTTTGCAAATTGATAATTTCGTAATGCCCGCGATGTGCAATAACAATATCGTTATCGTCTAAGTAAATCACTTTTTGGGTGTAGTTGACGATTGCCGAAACATCGCTTGCTAAATAATAGTCTCCGTTGTCGCCTATGCCAAAAACCAGCGGCGAACCTCGGCGAGCGCCTATTAAAACATCGGGCTCGTTTGCACAGATAATGCCAAAACCAAATGCACCTTCCAACTGGCGAATCGCTTGGACGACGGCATTTTTTAAGTCTCCATTGTAATAAAGGGAAACGAGGTGTGTAACGACTTCGGTGTCGGTATCGGACTTGAATTCAAAGCCTTTTTCTTGGAGCTTTTTTTTTAGGGATGCGTAATTTTCAATAATGCCGTTATGAACTACCGCGATTTTACCATCGGCGCTCATGTGCGGGTGTGCGTTGGTTTCGGAGGGGCCACCGTGGGTTGCCCAGCGGGTGTGACCAATTCCAAGAGTGCTCGGTGCATTAGCAAAACATTGAAGCTTGCTTTCTAAAACGGCGATTTTCCCGGCCGCTTTGATGGTTTGTAGCGTATCATTGGCCGCAAAAGAAATGCCTGCGCTATCGTAACCGCGGTATTCCAGTTTTTTTAGACCGTCTAGCAAAATCGGAAGAACAGGTTTGGTCCCAATATAACCGACAATTCCGCACATGAAGACTCCCTCTCGGCGTAAAAAAAAAGAAAAGTGCTAAGAATTTAGTTATTTTATCGGAATTTTGGTAAGAATTTAATAAGATGTTGGCTTACGAATGAAATATTTTTTATAAAAACTTTCTTATATTTTCTTAAAAAATTGCAATTGTAGGGTTACAAAAATCTAATGTTAAAAAACGAGCAAAAAACAATCGTCGAGGGAGTCCAGCAAATCCAGACGGCCAATACAATTTCTTTGTTAGAAGCTTTCTTTATCCTGTGGAAAAAACGCTATTTCCTTGCACTTTTTTTGATATTGGGTGCGATAATCGGTGTCGGTGTGGGGGAATGGAGCCGCCCGCTGTATACGAGCGATGCCTTGTTGCAGATTGATATCAAGGGCAATAATACGGGTAAGGTGGTAGGCGAAATGGGCGCCTTGCTAGATGTTGCAAGCCCTGCCGATGCCGAAATTCAATTGATCAAGAGTCGCATGGTACTGAGCTATGTGGTGGCGCAGGAACATTTGAATTATTATGCGGTATCCCAAGCGGGGGCGTTAAATCGCTTGTTGCACCGTGAAGGTCGTATGGATATTGATTTTTTGCATATTCCAGAAGCGGCTCGTGGCGGCAAATGGACTGTTCAAGTGACGGGTGCCGATACTTATGCGGTTTATACTCCTGAAGAAGCCCTGTTAGTTCAGGGTAAGGTGGGCGATTTGCTTTTTGCTCCTTATGCGGGGGATACGTTGCGCATTCGCGTAAACCTGTTGCGGTCAAAAGAAGGCGAAATATTTGCCATTGGAGAGTTTAACCCGTTAGGTGCGGTACGAGGGCTTTCGGAAGCTTTAAATGTGACCGAAATGGGGAAAAAAACCGGCATTATCAGGGTAACGTATTCCCACCGTTATGCAGATCGGGCTGCTTCTATTTTGAATACGGTTGCAAATACATATGTGCGTCAGAATGTGGAAATGCGCAGTGCAGAAGCCGAAAAAACGCTTGAATTTTTGGAATCTCAATTGCCGGGCGTCAAGGCGAAGCTCGATAGTTCCGAAAAGGAACTTGCGGATTACCGCCACCGCATAGGCTCTGTCGATATGTCGGGAGAAACTCAGGCGCATTTGCAAAAAGAAATGGACTTGCAAAGGCAGCTGTTGCATTTGGAACAGGAACGCCAAGAGGCAAGCCGCCTGTTTAAAGATGACCACCCCTCAGTGCAAACTTTTGTGAAGCAACAAAAGAAATTAAAAGCAGAACTTGCTTCTTTAAAAAAGAAAGCGGAAACCTTGCCTATTACCCAGCAAGAAGTATTGAGCTTGCAAGAAAATGTCTCGATCAATAATGCTTTGTACATGAATATGCTCAACAATATTCAGCAGTTGCGAGTTGTACGTGCTGGAGAAGTGGGCAATGTGCGCATCGTGGACCTTGCCCAGATTGAATCGGCTCCGAGTAAACCGAGGAAGTTCAACATTTTGGTTTGCTCTATGGCGGCATCGTTTATGGTGGGTGTATTGGTGGTGTTCTTGCTTCGCATGCTGCGCAATGGTGTCCGTAGCTCTAGTGAACTCGAATATGCGACGGATGTGAGTGTCTTTGCAAAAATTCCGGAATCCCGAAATAAAATTTTACGCCATAGGCATTTAAAGCGGACTTTGGTAGAAGAATCTCCCAATGAGCCAGCGAGCGAAGCTTTCCGTTCTTTGCAGACGGCTTTGGAGTTTTCGATGGCTCAGGGCCAAAATAAGTTAATGATTTGCGGTGTTGGCCCAGGGGTCGGCAAGTCCTTTGTATCTAAAAACCTAGCCGCTTTGTTTGCTCTGAACGGTAAAAGGGTGTTGCTGATCGATGCCGACATGCGCAAAGGAATGATTCGCAGTTCCAAGCATCCGGGTTTAACGGAAGTTTTGTCTGGTAAGGCGGCTTGGCGTGACGTGGTGACCGATACAAAATGCCAAAACCTTTTTGTTTTGGGTTGCGGTAAGCGAATTCCGGCACCGAGTGAATTGCTTCGTCGCGACACTTTTAAAAACTTGCTGCAAGAAATGTCGGCGGAGTATGACCTGATTTTGATCGATACGCCTCCGGTAAGCATGGTGACCGATGCGGAATTGATTTACCCATTGGTGGATTTTATGTTGATGGTCGTGCATTACGGTGTTGACACTTTGCCTCAGATTCAAGATTTGGTAACGAACTTGCGCCGTTATGCAGATAAGCCTTGCGCCTTTGTCATGAACCATTGCGAACGGGAACCGGGACATTATTATGGTTACGGTTACTATTACGGCAAGGGCTATTATGGCAAGGGTTATTACAGCAAAAGTTAGGCATGCGTAGACTTTATTTAGGCCTGTTTGCTTTTTTACTTTTGTGGGTGGGGGCTGGTGCCGACCCGGTTGTTGGTGCGGAACGAACTCGCAATTTGCGCCGGCTAGACGCTTTCCCCATGCTCATGGAGTATCACCAAACTACGGTGGGGCAAGGTCGCATGTTCTTTACCTACCCGCGTCGCAATACCGACTTTGTTCGCAAATTTGCCTCTCACGAAAAATCGGCGATCATTTATTATGCCGATTCTATAGGCTCGGGAGCTAATGCGCACCGATTTGCGATTGCGGCTTCGCCAATTTTGGGACTGGATATGCGAGGGGGAGAATCTTTAGGCGATACGAGTTGGCCTGCGGTAGATGGGGGACTTTACCTGCGGGGTTATGCCGATTCCCTCGATTTTGATTTGGACGCCCGTATTTATGCAGAAAAGCATTCGTCGCAAAAGCCTAAAAGTTTTGATGGCGAAGTCTTTGATGTGCAAACGGAAAGCGGAAATGCTGGCGCCGATTATGTGAGCTTTGCCCGCTACCGCGCTCATTTGGGGTTGAATTATGCTTGGGTGCGTGTGTCGCTTGCCCGCGATGTTTTGCACTGGGGTCCTGGCTATTATAATAATCTGGCATTGAACCAGTTTGCGTTGCCCTATAATATGCTGAACCTGGATTTTACCTTTGGCCCTTTGCGCGTATTTAGCGCCTATGCCGATTTGCGGGTAACGAGTTGGAGTTATAGTGCAGAAAACTTGAATGATCGCAATCTGTATGCCCACCGTTATGAGCTTGCTTTGGGAAATTTAACCTTGGGAATGAGCGAATTGCAGGTGCTCTATAACGAAAATAAGCCTTGGCTATTTGTTCCATTGGTTCCTTTGTTTATTGAAAAAGGAAATTATTCGGAAAGAGTGAATAACGGAGCGCTTGCTTTTGATGCCAACTACCGTTTGTGGAATACGGTTCGTTTTTATGGGGAATTCTTTTTAGACGATATGGAATCGCCGATGGCGCTGTACGAAAATAAGTACAGCAATAACCGTTGGGCTGGAATGCTGGGGTTGCAGGCGGGGGTTGACCTGAACGTGGGCGAACGCAAGCTACAACTGGGAACAATCGCTGAAGTTGCCCGCGTTGAGCCCTATACCTATTGTCATTACGATTCGGCTCGGGCACAAATGGCCCATTTAGGGAAGCCGCTGGGTAATCCGAACGGTCCCAATAGCCTGTCGGTAGATTGGACCTTGTATAGCCAGTTAGGCATAAGTGCAACATCTCACTTTTTTGTAGGGTTACACCAAAAATGGCTTTGGAAGGGTTCAGACCCGGGAAGCTCGATTGAAGACCCTTATGCTACGGTTTGCAAACGATTTATCCATCATGCCGCGTTGCAGTATTCGTTGATTCCCATGGTCAGTTATCGCGGATCCCGTTTTGCTTTTATAGGAGAATACACTTTTTTTGATAATGCATATGTAAACATGCGAGTTGTTTTTATGTTGTAATTGACAGGCTGTAAGGAAATTGTATATTTGTAAAAGATTTTTCTCGTTTTACGGGGGAGGGCGAAAAGTTTCAAGATGCCTAAACATATTGAATTTTTAGCCAATTTTAGGTTTCGTAAGCGTTTGCTTGCCGTGGTTGATGCTTTAATTGTGGTCATTGCTGGCTTGCTTGTCAATTTGCCTCTGCCCATTTTTGCAGAGCGCATAGACCGCATGGACTTGTTCGCCTTTTTGATGCTCTGCGCTTTTTGTTGCTTTACGTGCCAACTCCTTTTTGGAGCGTACAACAAGCTTTGGCGCTATTTTAATGCAAAAGACTACTGGAGTTGTGTTCAAGGGGTAATGAGCGGTTTTGCGGCTGCCTTTATATTGAATTATGTGGTGGCCGAAAAATGTTACGTGTTGTTTACGTTGGTAACCGCCGTTGTGGCAACGAGTGGGGTCTGCTTGTTCCGCTACATATTTAAAGGCACTTTTGTGGCTTTAATCAGAACGGGTGAGGAGCATGGACGTAAAACGCGTACAATGATTATTGGCGCTGGCGAAGCTTGCCGCGTATTGCTCGATGAAATCGACCGCCTAAAATCGCAAAAAAATGATGCTGTGGGCGCGGCAGAAACCCTTCGTATTTTACCGGTATGCTTAATGGATGACGATCGTGAAAAAATCGGTAAAATGTTCCATGGGGTTTTGGTGGCGGGAGGTACTGCCGATATTGAAAAAATCGCCAAGCTTGAACGGATTGAGCAGATCATATTCGCGATTCCGAGTTGCCCGCCCGAAGACCGTGCCGCTATTTTGGATTTGTGCAGCAAAACGCGATTGCCGATAAAGGTATTGCCTTTTGTGGGCAGTTTGCAAGAAGTAAGCGATACGCGCAAATCCAATTACATTACCCAGATTCGTGATATTAAAGTCGAAGACCTTTTGGGGCGTGACCCCATTAAGTTCGACAATAAGGACATTCGAAAGTTTATTGAAAATAAAGTTTGCATGGTGACCGGTGGTGGAGGATCCATCGGTAGCGAACTCGTACGCCAGATTGCCAAGTATCATCCGACTCAGGTGATTATTGTTGATATTTACGAAAATAACGCATACGAAATTCAGCAAGAACTGGTTATGGAATATGGAAAATCCTTAAATTTGGTGACCATTATTGCGAGCGTTCGAGACTATTTCCGTATGAACCAAATCTTTAAAAAGTACAGGCCCGAAGTCGTATTCCATGCGGCTGCCCACAAGCATGTTCCCTTGATGGAAAATAATCCGATGGAAGCGATCAAGAATAATGTGGTGGGTACTTTTTACATGGCGACGCTTTCGCTTTTGTATGACGTAAAGAAGTTTGTGATGATCAGTACCGACAAGGCGGTGAACCCCACGAATGTGATGGGGGCAAGCAAGCGTTGCTGTGAAATGATCGTGCAGTTCTATGCGCAAAAGGGCGAATGCCACACGGAGTTTGTGACGACCCGTTTTGGAAATGTATTGGGTTCTAATGGTAGCGTGATTCCTTTGTTCAAGAAGCAGATAGAACAGGGGAAGCCTGTGACGGTAACCCACCCCGATATTATTCGTTACTTTATGACGATTCCCGAGGCGGTGAACTTGGTGCTTGAAGCGGCGAGTCTTGCGCACGGGGGTGAAATTTTTGTGCTGGATATGGGACAGCCGGTTAAGATTGTGACTCTTGCCGAAAACTTGATCCGCATGTACGGCAAGGTTCCGTATAAAGATGTGGAAATTAAGTTTACTGGACTGCGCCCGGGCGAAAAATTGTTAGAAGAACTTTTGATGCGTGAAGAAGGCTTGCAAAAGACCAAGAACAAGCTGATTTACATTGGCAAGCAGATTCCTATTGAAGATTCGTTTATCAAGGATCTTTGGAAGCTGAAAAGTGCGGCGTTGGAGAATAACGATGCCGTGGCGATTGAAGCCTTGCACCGCATTGTGCCGACGTTCACCACGCCAGAAGAATTTAACAAGACGATAAGGATGCAGAAGGTATGACGCGTTTTGAAAAAAAAGTTTGGCTCAGTAGCCCGACGATGCACGGCGATGAAATTAAGTATGTGACAGAGGCTTACGAAACCAACTGGATGAGCACTGTTGGGGCTAATATTAACGAAGTGGAACGCTTGGTTGCTGAAAAAGTGGGCTGTAAATATGCAGTAGCGCTTTCGGCTGGCACGGCATCTCTTCACCTTTGCACTAAACTTGCTGGAGAAGCTCTTTATGGAATGCCCAAGGTGGAAATTGGGGCTTTGCAAGGCCACAAGGTGTTCTGCAGCGACATGACGTTCGACGCTACCGTGAACCCCATCGCTTACGAAAACGGCGAGGCCGTGTTCATTGATACGGAATACGATACGTGGAATATGGACCCGGTGGCCCTCGAAAAGGCTTTCGAAATTTACCCGGACGTACGCCTGGTGGTACTCGTGCACCTCTACGGAACCCCGGCCCGCGTTGACGAAATCCGTGCCATCTGCAAAAAACACAATGCCCTCCTTATCGAAGACGCTGCCGAAAGCTTCGGTGCAAGCTACAAGGGCAAGCAGACCGGCAACTTTGGCGACTACAGTGCCATTAGCTTTAACGGAAATAAAATCATTACTGGCAGCAGCGGCGGTATGTTCCTGACCGACAATAAGGATGATGCCGAAAAGGTGCGCAAGTGGAGCACACAGAGCCGAGAAGCCGCCCCGTGGTACCAGCACGAGGAAATCGGCTACAACTACCGCATGAGCAACGTCATCGCGGGCGTGGTGCGTGGCCAAATGCCTTATTTGGAAGAGCACATCGCCCAGAAAAAGGCCATCTATATGCGTTACAAAGAAGGCCTGAAGGGACTCCCGGTGCAGATGAACCCCTATGACGCTGAAAACAGCGAACCGAATTTTTGGCTCAGCTGCCTGATCATCGACAAGGGCGCCATGTGCAAGCAGGTGCGTGGTGAATCGGAGGCCTTATATATTCATGAAAAAGGCAAGAGTTGCCCGACGGAAATCCTCGAGCGCATCGCCGCCATGAACGCCGAAGGCCGCCCCATCTGGAAACCGATGCACATGCAGCCCATGTACATGAGCCACGCATTCATCACTGCGAACGGAAACGGCCGCGCCCGCACGAACGCCTACATCGCCGGAGGAATCCAAGATGTTGGTGCCGATATCTTTGCCCGCGGGCTCTGCCTCCCGAGCGACAACAAGATGACCCCCGAACAGCAGGACGCTATCATCCAGACCATCAAGGAATGCTTCGAGTAATGTTACATAAGAGCGCTTGCGCCAATGCTGTCATCCCCGCGCAGGCGGGAATCTCCTTGCTCGTTCCGCGAGTCTCGGCACTTGCGTGTCACGATTGTTGCCGCGAAACTCTGATGGAGGCCGCATAGGATGCTCCTTCGTCGGGAAATAATCGCTTTGCTCTTCTTTGGCGTGGCAATTTTTTCCTGCGCCAGTACGGGCCCGATAATCTCGGCGAATCCAAATGCATCTTTTGCAACTGGAAATGCTTACTTACAGCAGGGTGTGCCGTTGCTTTTGGAATATCACCGCATTACAACGGGTGATTCTAGACAGCGTTTTGCATATCCGCAGCGCAATTACGAATTCCGGGCGGCAAAGAAAAAATTCACCTCATCGGTTGATGCTCTCCAGATGGGAGCCGATATCAACCTGAACGCCTCCCTTTTCACGGCCTTTACCGATGGGGCTCCCGATGATTACACCCTTCCGGGTTTTTCTGCGGGGATCTCTGCCGCAGGTTACGCAGATTCCCTTGATTTCGACTTCAATGCAGCACTTTACGTGGAACGCCACGACCTTGAAAACCCGCACACGGCTGACCGTCAAGAAACCGGTTGGGTCCTGTGGGACCATGACGATAGCGACATAATCAACTACAAGCGCATGCAGGGGCACATTGGGCTCAATTACGCTTGGCTTCGACTTGAAATGGGCCGTGACGCGCTTCATTGGGGTCCCGGATTCTACAACAACCTGACGCTCAACCGTCAGGCTGTGCCCTACGGGTATTTCTCGGTTGACCTCGTGTTTGGCCCGCTCCGCGTTATCAGCTTTTACAGCAAACTCGAAATTGACAGCGTGGGCTCCAAAATCCACAGCGACGGTCGGCGCCATTTATATGGGCATCGCTATGAACTCGCGCTCGGCAATGCAACGTTTGGCATGAGCGAAATTCAGGTAATTTATAACAACAATAACCCATGGCTGTTAGTTCCGATTTATCCGTTGTTCATTGAAAAAGGCAATTACACAGAACGTAGCAACAACGGTGCATTAGCTTTTGACGCAAACTACAGAATTATGCGCACAGCACGTGTGTATGGGGAATTCTATTTGGATGATTTTGATAGTCCAATGACTATCATAAAAAACGAATACTTAAATAGCGAATGGGCTTGGCTTATAGGGGCGCAAATTGGACATGATTTTAATTATCTGAATAACAAAATTGAAGTTGGAACCATTTTTGAATTAGCTCATCTTGAACAGCTTGTATATACTCATTATGAAGCAAACCAAGGTCAAATGGCTAATGCAGGCTTTCCTTTGGGGAATCAAGCCGGTCCAAATAGCCGTACAATTGATTGGACTGTTTATGGACGCATAAATGAACATTTGTTTATTTCTATCAGAAATTCCTGGATTTGGAAAGGACAAGTATTTGGGAGTTCCCTGAATGAAAGTATGATATCGGGAATGTCAAAAATACGAAAGAACTATTTAGGCTATTCCAAATTTCATTATAGGCTTACTCCATTGTTGGCTTTTTCGTTTGATTGTTTTACAATTCAGGGATCAATGACTTTTTTCTATGAAAAATCTCTGAATTTTTCTGTAGGAGTTTATTGTTAGCATGAGCGACAATTCTCGTTTAGATTATATAGACATATCAAAAGGCTTGGGTATGCTAGCTGTTGTGTGGGGCCATATAATGCTAGCTGGATGGTCTAACGCTTTGGTGTATGGTTTTGATATACCCCTATTTTTCTTTTTGTCTGGAATGATGTTTCGAAAAGAAAAATACAACACTCTGAAAAGCTTTTTAAAACGCCGTTTTTCCACTTTGATTAAACCTTATTTGATTATTTCTTTTGTTACATGGTGTATTTGGGCTGCTTATAATTTTGTTTTACACAATCCTGTTGATAGCTACATAAAACCGTTATTGGAAACTTTTGTAGCACAGGGATCTGGCGGTTATTTGGTTCACAATGTACCTTTGTGGTTTGTTTCCTGCTTGTTGTTTGTTGAAATTTGTTATTTCTTTGTCTGTAAAAACAAGACTGTTATAAACATTGCTATTTGTCTTTTGTTCGCTGTTATTGGTTGGGCTATGGTTCAACCGAACAACTTCTTTGATTTTACTCAACTACCATGGAATATTGAAGCTGGATTCTCTGCGATAATTTTTTACGCTTTTGGCAACATTTTTTCTCAAAATATAGAGCATCAAGCGTTTGTTGACTTTGTAAACAAGAGAAGCTTATTCTCTATCATCACTGTGGTTCTGTTTACCGTATTATTATTTATTGGTGCAAATTATAACGGGCATGTTTCTTTAGGATCAAATAGATTGGGAAAGAATGTATTCCTGTTTTATGCAGTTGCTATGTGCGGTACCATATCTACTATAACTTTTTCAATTTTATTAGCCGCACTGAAAGAAAAAAAATATTTACACAAAGTAGTTTCATTCGTCCAATGGATTGGGTGCAACAGTTTTTATTTCATGGCGATTCATGTTCCAGTCAAGGGCTTTGTCACTGTCTTAGTCGCCAAGTATTTCAAATTGGGAAGCTATAGACTTGTACAGGTGAATATGTGGTATTCGTTAATATCTTTTGTGATTTCTATAGCTGCAACAGCATTTGTTGTATATTTCATCAATCGTAGTATTGCCCGCTATAAATCTCGTAAAAATGTCATTCAAGGAGCACAATAAATTATGCAGAAAATTTTAGTAGTAGTTGCGCATCCGGATGACGAAATTCTTGGTATGGGAGGAACCATCGCTAAGTTGAGTGCAGAAGGTAAAGACGTTCATGTGCTTATTGTGACAGACGGCAGTTCCGCTCAATATCGCGATTCCGCAGATTTGCAAAAGATTATTGAAGACAAGAAACTTGAAACTTTGAACGCATGCAATCGAGTTGGCGTGAAGTCAATTCATTACGGTGGTATGCCAGACATGCGCCTTGATGTGACTCCGCATATTCAGGTGAACCAGGCAATCGAAAAAGTCATTGACGAAATCCAACCCGATGCCGTGTTCACGCACTTTTATGGCGACGTGAATCTGGATCACCAGTGTGTTTTCAAGAGCGTGATGGTGGCGGCTCGTCCGGTTGCGGATCAAGTCATAAAGGAAGTTTATTGTTTCCAGGTTCCGAGTAGCACGGAATGGAATGTATTTAACGCCTCAACCATGTTTATGCCGAATGTTGTTGTGGACATTTCTGCCTTTGCGGAACAGAAGTATGCCGCTTTTGCAGAATATAAGACGGAAATCCGTGAATATCCGCATCCTCGCTCCGTAGAGCATCTCCGCAAACGCGACGAAGCTGAAGGGCTTAAGGCTGGGTTATTGAGTGCCGAATGCTTTATGCTTGTCCGCAAGGTGGTTCGGTAATGGAATTTTTCGGGAACATGGCAAAACGGATTTTCGACATTGTGGCGGCATTGGCTGCGACAGTCGTATTCCTTGTGCCTTGGATGATAATTGCTGTTATCATCAAAATTCAGTCTCCGGGCCCCGCGATTTACAAGCCCGTGCGCGTGGGCAAGAACGGCAAGCCGTTTACGCTTTACAAGTTCCGTAGCATGCGCGTGGATAGCGGTGCAATTCATGCGACAACTCTCCGTGGTGATTCCCGCATATTCCCGTTCGGGGCGTTCCTCCGCAAGACCAAACTGGACGAGACTCCGCAACTTTTGAATATTCTCAAGGGCGACATGTCGGTAATTGGCCCGCGTCCCGAAGATTTGGACAACGCCAAGGAAATGTATAAAGGCAAATACGCGAAAATTTTGGATGTAAAGCCCGGACTCAGCAGCGTTGCGAGCCTCTATGACTATACCCACGGCGAAAAATACGAAAGCGAAGAACTCTACAACAAGGAATTTTTACCTAAGAAACTTGATTTGGAAGTTTATTACGTGGAACATCGTTCGTTCTTTTACGATATTCGCCTAATAGTGCGTACCGTGAAAATCATTGCTCAGATTGCAAGTGGTAAGGAAAATTTTGATGAACCGAAGGAACTTGCGAAAGTAGGAGTGTGTGCATGAACTATAAGGGTTTAAAAGTTCTGCTCCCCGAAAGTTCAGGACGTCAGGTCTTGCCTATGGCTAAGGCGTTCAAGAAACTTGGATGCCATATTACGACTGTTCAAGGCAAAAAGTCGGATTTAGGCTGCATTACGCGCTTTGCCGACAAGAAAATTGTTGTAAAAAATGTCGATGATGATTTAACTGTTGCAGAACGTTTCTATTCTGATTTAGTAAAGAAAGAACATTTTGATGTAGTGGTCCCTTTGTCGGATTTTTCGGCGGGCATATTTGCCAAGCTTAAAGCTGAGATTGAAAAGAATCAAGGCACATACGTTGCAACAAACGATTATTCTGTATTTATGCAGGCTTTTGATAAGCTGAATACGATGAAAGTTTGCATGGCAAATGGAATTCCGTGCCCGTTTACGTTAGATGAGGTAAACAGCATAGACGATGTTCCGCAAGATATCAAGTATCCCGTATTGCTGAAACCGCGTAGTTCGTGTGGGTCTATAGGTTTGCATATTGCAAATGATCGCGAAGAACTGGCAAAATATATTGAACAGGTTCACAGCGAGAACTTGGGTAATGTTCTTGTTCAGGAATTTATTCCGCAGAACGGGAAGCAATATAACGCTCATTTTGTTTTGGACGAGAATCACCAGGTGAAAACGGCGGTTTTGACCGAAAAATGTCGCTGGTTCCCGCTGGATGGTGGCGCAAGCACCCTTTGCCGCACGATTCATAATCAGGCGATTCTTGCAAGTTGTACCCAAATGCTCCAAATTATTGACTGGGTCGGCTATTGCGACATTGACCTGATGGAAGACCCGCGCGATGGTTCTGTGAAAGTCATTGAAATCAACGCCCGTATTTCGGCAAATGTCAAGCTTTGCTATAAGGCTGGTGTAAATGTTGCCCTGCAGATATTGCAACTGGCCAATAAGCAACCGGTAAGCGAATACTTGACTTACAAGGACGATGTTCGTATGCGTTGCATTCATACGGATTTGCTGTGGTTTTTGAAATCCAAAAAACGTTTTTCAACAACTCCTTGTTGGTTTAGCCCAATCAGGACTACTGATCAAATTTTTGATATTACAGATCCTTTGCCGTTTTTCGCATTTTCTCTACAGGCTGTTTTGAAGTATAAGCGTGAAATGAAAAAGAGGGCAAGGTAGCTATGCTTCAGTTCTCTGCTGCAATGTGCGTTTATGGAGGAGACAATCCTGATTATTTTAAGGATGCTTTAGCTAGCGTCTTGTCTCAATCTGTACAGGCCGATGAATTTGTTTTAATTGTAGACGGACCGGTTCCTGTTGCAATGGACAATGTCATTGCTCAGTTTGAAAATCGTATTCCATCAATGCGAATAATCCGTTTGGCAGAAAACAGAGGTCATGGGATTGCTAGAAATACGGCACTGTTGTCTTGTAAATACGATTATGTTATTTTCGCTGATGCAGATGATGTTAATGTTAAATCACGATTTGAAAAACAAATACGGGCTTTTGAGACTGATCAAAATTTGAGTGTAGTCAGTTCTTCTTGTTTTCATTTTTCTGAGTCGATTAATAACATCATAAATAAGGAATCAGTTCCAATTTCTAATGAAGAAATCCGAAAAAAAATGAAAACAGGTTGTCCGATATGTCAGCCTTCGGTTGCTTTAAAAAAGGCGGATGTTAATTTTGTTGGGGGATATCAGGATTGGTATTTAGCCGAAGATTATTATTTGTGGCTTAGGCTTTATCTGGCTGGTAAAAAATTTGCAAATATCGGAGATCCTCTTGTGTATGTTAGAACCACCAAAGAGCAGCTGGACCGACGTGGTGGCTGGAAGTATTTTAAAAGTTTGCGTTCTATATACCGATATATGCTGAAAAATCATGTTATTGGTTTTGGAACGTATGTGTTTAATGTAAGTAGCAGATTTGTTTTGCAAGTCCTGTTGCCTAATAAAATGCGGGCTTTTGTTCGCAAGGTGTTGCAATAAGATGTCTGAAAAGAAATACAAGATTGGCTATACCTCTGGTGTATACGACATGTTTCATGTCGGACATTTGAATATTTTAAAAAAAGCCAAAGAGCTGTGCGATTTTCTTATTGTCGGTGTAACAACGGATGCTTTATGTTTGCAGCGTAAAAATAAGGCGCCTATTATTTGCGAAGCAGATCGAGTCTCGATTGTTGAAGCAATTAGGTATGTAGATAAAGTGGTTCTCCAGGAAAATATGGATAAACTTTCTATGGTAAAACATTATCATGTTGATGCTGTATTTGTTGGATCCGATTGGAAGGGAACTCCATCCTGGAATCAGTATGAAAAAGATTTTGCTCAAGCTGGGTGCAAAGTCGAGTATTTAGACCATACAGATGGAATTTCTTCTACAATTTTAAGAGAAAGGATGAATGCTCAATGATTTTCGTGTATAAATATTGGGAAAATTTCTGTAGAAAATTGCATGAAAGGAATGTCCATAGCATTCGAGCGAAAGATGTTTTTGGATATGAAGGTCGCTATCTTGTTTTAAAGCATGATGTGGAAACGGATGTCTTGCGGGCCTATAAAATGGCTGAAATTGAAACAAAGTATGGGCACCATTCTGTTTATTATGTTCAGGCATATCTTTTGGCTGATTCTCAAAATGTTGCATTACTTTCCCAAATTCAAGCTATGGGACATGAAGTCTCCTATCATTATGATGTAATGGATGCTTGCAAAGGGGATGTTGATAAAGCCTTGGTTGAATTTGAAAAGAATCGAAAGCTGTTTGAAGAAAACGGTTTCTCTATAAAAACTCTTTGTCAACATGGGAATCCGATTGTAGAAAGGATTGGATATACATCGAATAGAGATTTTTTTAGAAGTGCTAGGGTCCAAAACCAATATCCAGATTTGTCTGATATAATGGTTGATTTTAAAATTAAGGCGAATACGGAATACACATATTTTTCGGATGCTGGACGTCAATTTAAATTGATTTATGACCCGATTAATAACGATGTGATAAAGAGTGATGATAAGAATATTGGCTTTGACTCAATCGATGAACTTGTTCCTTATATTGAGAAAGGAAATTGCATTGTCAGCACTCATCCGCACCGTTGGACTGATTCTGCAAAATCATATTTGATTAAGATGTGGCTTTTTAAGATTGTAAAGTCGATTGCAAAGATTTTTGTAAAAATTCCGTTCATGAAGAAAATAATGAGTCGGTATTATTATTTGGCGAAGAAAATATGATGAACGAACAGCAATCTAAGCGAGATGTTAAAGCCGTCCAAAATAAAATTTTGGACGTGATGAAGTTTGTCGATAAACTTTGTCGTGAAAATGGTATTACCTATTTCATTATGGGAGGAACCGCTCTTGGCGCAGTTCGTCACGGCGGTTTTATTCCTTGGGATGATGACCTTGATATTTTCATGACACCTTCTGAATATGAAAAATTTAAGGATGTGTTTAATAAACTACCGGCTAATGACCAGTTTGTAATTCAAGAATGGCGAACGACCCCGAATTATTTGGAATATGCAAAAGTTAGGATGAATAGAACAACATTCATTGAAAGATGTTTTAAAGATAGAAAGGATATGCATCATGGGATTTATGTAGATATCATGATTTTGCATAAGGTCCCTGAAAATAAATTGATACAAAGATTGGTCTATTTAGAATCCAAGTTTGTAACGTTATACGGAATTTCTCAACGCAATTGGAATCCGAAAACATTTATTCAAAAAATTGTTTTGAAATCGCTAAAGTTCTTGCCGTGTCGTCTAATGGCTAGATGCTGCTATCGGCAAATATACAAGTATGATGGTATGCAGAAGAACTTTAAATTTTGCTATTGGATTACCCCTGCTAAATTTAAATCAGGATTGTTTGCTTCTGATTTCTTTGAAAATCCGATTGATATTCCATTTGAAGATACTGTATTATTGGGGTCCAAAAAAATTAAGGAATATCTTGAATATCGGTATGGTGATTATATGAAATTGCCTTCGGAAGCAGCTCAAAAAGCAGCAGTCCATGCTATGATTTTTGATGTAAATAAGGATTTTAAGGAATACGTAGGTAATTGAACGATGGCTCTTTCTTTTGAAATTCTTTGTGTCACGATGCATCAGACGGATTTTTCAAAAATTCAGTCAATGAACATTCACTCCAATGTCGTTTTTGCAAATCAGGCCGATGAAACTTCTTTGAAGGAAATCGAATTTGAAGGGCATTATGCAAAAATGGTGACTACAGAGACACGCGGTGTCGGGAAGAATCGAAATGTTGCTTTGCTGAACGCTTCGGCTGATATATGTCTTTTGGCTGACGATGATGTCGTTTATGTCAATGATGTGGAAAAAAAAGTGCTAGGAGAGTTTGAAAAGCATCCTGATGCGGACGTCATTGTCTTTAATTTAGAAACGGATGATAAAAAGAGAAAACAGAGAACCTATTCTAAAACGAAAAAGTGTTCGAAGTTCTGTAGAATGCCATGGGGAGCCTATCGTATAGCATTTCGGTTATCTTCTTGGAAAAAAGCAAATGTGTGGTTTACCACGTTATTTGGAGGGGGATGCATATTCCCTTCGGGTGAAGATAGCATGTGGCTAAATCACATGAAAGAAAAAAACATGTGCTTTTATGTATCAAAAGAAGTAATTGGGAACGTTTCATTTGCAAAATCCACTTGGTTCACGGGATATGATGAAAAATTCTTTTATGGGAAAGGAGCGTATTATAAGAATGCCCATCCCAAAAGTTTTTTCTTTTGGATGCTTTATTTTTCTTTAAGGACTAGAAAGATGACTAAATTAAACTTCATTGAAAAAATGAAATGGATGAAAGCGGGAATCAAAGGCTTCTATAAATTTTTATCGTATAATGAATTTGTGAAACAGAAATAGTTGCATTAATGTGTTTTTTTTGTGTGTGAAAATTATAGGGAAATGATTAATATGCATTATGCCTTTTTAACAACTTTAGTTCCTGACAGTTTGAAAGAGGAAGTATCTACAAATGCTTCAAAAACAATGCAGGATGCTGCTACAGCATTAGAATTGCATATTCATGAAGGTTTGTGTAAGAATCTACATATAAATGTTCCTGTTTTTAACGTTTTGCCTATTTCTAGTTACCCCAAATATTATAAGAAATGCTTTATAAAAAATGAAAATTTTTCAGCCAATGGATTTAGTAATCAAAAAAATATTGGGTTTTGTAATTTAAAGGGAGTTCGTGTCAAATCTAAAGCACATAATGTTTATAGGTATCTTGACAAATGGTGTTTTGGTCACAATGGAGAAAAGATCTTATTCATGTATACAATTTCGGCTGGATTTATGTCGGCGGCATTTAGATTGAAAGCGAAGTATCATGATTTGAAAATATGTGCTATAATCGCTGATTTGCCAAATATGACGTTGCTTGGAAAAAATGCCTCATGGATTGATAAAGTTTCGGCTATTTTTCTTGCAAAAAAATCATTTTTAACGCAGGGATGTGTTGACTATTATGTTCTTCTCACAAAGCAAATGGCAGATTATATGAGCATCAAAAAGCCTTTTTGCGTGATGGAAGGCATTGCAACAGAATTTCCTAAAATAGAAGTAAAGCAATCGTCAAGTAAGACTATCCTTTATGCAGGGACATTGCATCAAAAGTTTGGCGTAAGAAATCTTGTCGATGCTTTTGGTTCAATTCCGGATAAAAATTTTCAATTAATAATTTGCGGCGTTGGTGATTCGGAATCATACATTCAAGAAAAATCAAGAAATGATAAACGAATTGTATTTCTTGGACGCCAACCTCGTAAAAAAATACTTGAATTAATTCAGTCTGCTTCGGTTCTTGTGAATCCTCGTCAAAACAATGAGGAATTTACAAAATATAGTTTCCCGTCGAAAAATCTTGAATATCTTTCGTCAGGAATTCCTTTTGTTGCGTATAAACTTGATGGGATACCAGATGAGTATGATGACTATATAAATTATGTAGAAGACAATTCCATTGAGACCTTAAAAAACAAAATAATTGAGGTTGCAGAAGATAAAGAATATCGATTTAAAGCAAAAGCCCAAAATGCGGTAAAATTTGTTATGCAAGAAAAATCCGCTGTTCCACAGACTAAAAAGATTTTGAATTTATGTTTGTCTTGTTGTGAAAAAGCTTAAAGGAAACTGAATTTATTTTATTATTGTTTTTCGCTTGAAAAAGTCAGGGATTTGGTACTGTAACGTATAAGGTGTCTTTCTAATGAATATCGCGGAAATAAATGGTTATGATTGTGGCAGTACTGGAAAAATAATGCTCCAGGTTGCAAAAAAAGCTAGAGAACTGGGCTTTTTTGTAATGACGGTGTCAAATGGTTGGCATGGTTTAAAAAAAAGACATGATTTGTTAAAAAATGAAGTCACGCATATATATGTAAATAACTTTTTTTCAGGAGCATTGCATTATGAATTAGGGGCTCATTTCGGATTACTTGGCTTTTTTTCTTTTTTTTCAACATTTCGGTTGTTGCGGATACTGGAAAGAAACAAAATTAGACTGATACATTTACATAATATTCATAATTTTAGTTTTAACTACCCGCTTCTATTTCATTTTATCAAGAAAAATCACATTCCAGTGATATGGACTTTACACGATTGTTGGAGCTTTACAGGACGTTGTCCGTATTTTGATATACTAGGCTGTAATAGTTGGAAAACTGGGTGCCATGATTGCCCATATCCAAAAAGGGAGTATCCACGCTCTGATATAGACACAACACGTATAATGTGGAATCTGAAGCGCAAGTGGTTTACAGGAATTGAGAATTGTACGATTGTGACTCCTTCGCTATGGCTTGCTGGTTTAGTAAAACAGTCCTACCTTAAAGAGTATCCTGTTAAGGTCATCAACAATGGTATTGATCTAACCGTTTTTAAACCCACTGAGAGCGATTTTCGTAAACGACATAGACTTGCGAACAAGAAGGTTGTGCTTGGCGTAGCGTTTGGTTGGGGAAAACGAAAAGGCCTTGATGTTTTTATCGAACTGTCTAAACGGTTTCCTGAGAACTATCAGATTGTACTTGTTGGTACGGATGACTTTGTGGATGCAACTCTCCCGGCAAATATTATCTCGATTCATTGCACGCAAAACCAGACGGAACTTGCAGAAATCTATACCGCAGCAGATGTGTTCGCAAATCCTACAAGGGAAGAAGTTCTTGGTATGGTTAATGTGGAATCACTTGCTTGTGGAACGCCTGTAGTTACATTTAAAACAGGAGGAAGTCCTGAATGTATTGATGAAACATGTGGGTCAGTAGTTGATTGCGATGATGTTGATGCAATGGAGTTTGAAATCCGTAGAATATGTGAAGAAAACCCATATACAAAAGAAGCTTGCCTTAAACGTGCAAAATCATTTGACATGAATGATCGATTTGCTGAGTATGTGAAATTGTATAAAGAAATGGAAAGATAATGTCTTTTGTTAATATTCTATCTAAAGAAATTAAGTCCGAATACTTCTATTATATTCTATTCTATACTCTTTGGTCTTCTTCATTGTTTGATTTTGTGCAAGGGGCTTTTCTGCATATCCCTCTGATTGGTTCGTTTAGGGATGAATTTGTTGCAGTTGCCATTTGCGTGTTGATAATAGGCTCTTTACCTTATATTGTTAGAAATCTTAATTTTGCTTATTTAGTTGCTTATATTTGTATAGCAATTTCTTATCAAATGTGTTTTGCTTTTTTCCCATATAATGGATTTTATTTACAAGAAGAGGGCTTTCGATTTTTATGCACTGTTTTGCCGTTTGTTTTTTTAGGCTCGTTTTTTGATAATACAGAAAAGAATATGAGTGTGATGGATAGACTTGCTATTCTTTCAATTTTTCTCGTTTTCCTGTATAATGTTGTTTTAGGAAAATCTAGAATAGAAAGTCATGTTTGGGGGGGGAATATGGTTGCATCTTATAATTTGTTGCCGCAATGTTTGGTTGTTTTAACTCATTTTTTATACAAAAAGAATGTTGCTGATGCAATATCCTTTGCTGTTGGCATGTTTCTCTTATTCGGCTTTGGTTCAAGGGGACCTATTGTAGCAAGTGCTTTTTGTGGAGTCCTTCTTTTATCTCATTCTTTTATGCATGAGAAAAAAAAGATCGCATTGTCTATTTTGACAATAGGATGTTTTGTTTGGGTTATAATCCGTTTTTTTTCAAATCAACTAATGGAGTTGTTTGTAAAAATTGGTCTTTCTACACGGGTTTTTGAGAGACTGCTTTATGCAGAAAAAGTGGAGTCGTCTGGGCGAGATATAGTATACGATAAAGTATGGAATGGTATTGATTTCCTCCAGATGCATGGATTTGCTGGAGATCGTTATTTACTTGATGGTGCTTATTCGCATAATCTTTTTTTGGAAATGTGGTATTCTTTTGGTATTCTTGGGGGGTCTTTGATATTGCTTTCTATTTTCACTCTGGTTTTTGTTGCTTTATATTGTTCTGAAAAAAGAGATTCCTATTTTCTGATCGTTTTAATCAGCTTTGTTTTTGGACAATTGATGTTTTCGGGCTCTTTTTTAAAACAGGGGTGGCTTTATTTTTTGATAGGTTATTCGTTTAATGTAATTATCAAAAGTCGTCAAAAAAATAGAACGAGTATATAAGGGAGTAATTAAAATGAAAATAGTTCATATCGCCCCAAATTCTCCCTATAATGAAGGGTGGGGATATCAAGATAATCTTTTACCTAAATTTCATGCTAGAATGGGGCATGATGTAACATTAATTATTACAAATAAAATGCACTCTGACGGGAAAATAATTGAAACCGATTGTGTTAGATATGATTCTCCCGATGGTTTCAATGTGGTTCGACGTAATATTGTAGCACCGCATATTCCTAAAGTTGGAGCTTTATTCTCAAAAATGGAAGTCTATGATCTATTAAAGGAAATCTGTCCAGATTTTGTTTTTTTTCATGGCCTCGTTAGTTCTACAATTTTTCAGGTAACCAAGTATAAAAAAGAAATTAATCCAAACCTTGTTATTGTACAGGATAATCATCTTGATTACAATATAGGTTATGGTAAGAATTTATCATGGAAACAACGACTGGTTGTTTTAAAACACCGGTTAGATTATACATTAAATGATAAATATATTTCAAAGGTTTATGGAGTTACGCCTTGGCGTAGAGATTATGCAATAGATGTTTTTGGAGTTCCTCGTGAAAAAACCGATGTGTTAATTATGGGGGCTGATGATGATAAATTAGACTTAGTGCACCGGAAAGAAATCCGTGAGCGTATGAGACAACAATATGGGATCAAAGATGATGAATTCCTTATTGTTACTGGGGGAAAAATTGATAAGAAGAAAAAAATTGATCTACTAATGAAAGCTGTTTTGAGCTGTTCTAATGTCAAACTGCTTATTTTTGGAAATGTTTTAGATGATGTAAAATCTGAATTTGATGCTTTGGTTGAGCAAAACAAGAATGTCATTTATATTGGATGGATTAACTCCGATAAGGTATATAATTATTTCTTCGCTGCAGATTTAGTCTTTTTTCCTGGACAACATTCTGTTTTATGGGAACAGGCTTGTGCCTCTAAGGTTCCGTGCGTTTTTGAAAAATGGGAAGGGATGGACCACGTAAATAATGGAGGAAATGCAGATTTTGTGAGCCCTGTTTCAGTTGAAACTCTGAAAGAAAAAATTGATGAATTGAAGTTTACTCCAAAATATTTTGTAATGAAGGCTGTAGCTGAATCAGACAAAACAGATATTTACCTGTATAGTAAGATTGCTGAAAAATCGCTGGAATGTGCAATATGAGAAAAGTATTAAAATGTAAAAAAAACAGTTTTGTGTTTGGCATCTCGAGTTTCTCCGAACGATGCGGTTTCTCTTGCAAAGAAACTCTCCGCTTCTCGCAATCCAGTAAAAAGATGGTGGCTTAAACGCATGAAACGGAAATTATTTGAAAAGTACGGCATGGAGATAGACTCTCCAAATATTGGAAATAATCTAGTGTTTGCGCATCCTTATGGAATCACTGTAAACGTTCGAACTGTGATAGGAGATGATTGTGTTTTATTTAAAGGCGTTACAATTGGATCTATCCGTAGCGGGAAAAAAAGGTGTTCCAATTTTGGGAAACAATGTTGTTGTTTGCTGCAATGCTTTTGTATGTGGCGGGATCCATATTGGGAATGATGTCTTAATAGCCTCGAATTCGTTTGTTAATTTTGATGTTCCTTCGCATTCAGTAGTTATTGGTAATCCTGGAGTAATTCACCATAAAATGGTGGCTTCGATGGATTACTGCAAGAATAAATAATTGTTATGGTTACTTCTAATATAGTTATAAAAAATTTCTTTTGGCGTTTTTTTGAACGATGCGGCTCGCAACTCATTTCGTTGCTAGTTTTCTTTATATTAGCAAGATTACTAGACCCTGCTGCATATGGAATGATCGCGCTTATTAATGTCTTTATCATTATTTTAGAAGTCTTTGTCAATAGTGGTCTAGGCAATGCATTGATTCAAAAAAAGAATGCGAACAACGTTGATTTCTCTACAGTTTTTTATTTCAATGTCTTTGTAAGTTTTTTCTTATATCTCGCTCTTTTTTTTACAGCTCCATTTATCGCTGTATTTTATAAAATGCCTGATTTGGTGCCTGTTATTCGCGTCCTAGGTCTATCGCTAATAATTGCGGGTGTCCGAAATATTCAACAAGCTTTTGTCTCTCGAAACCTAGTTTTTAAAAAAATGTTTTTCGCAACGATGTGTGCGAATATTTGTTCTGCTATAATAGGCATATGGATGGCTTTTAGTGGAATGGGGGTTTGGGCTTTGGTCGCTCAGCATTTGACATCTCTTACTGTTGGGACAATTTTTTTATGGCTTGTTGTGGGCTGGAGACCAAGTCCTTTATTTTCGTTCGGTAGTTTGAAAAGTCTGTTTTCGTTCAGTTGGAAACTTCTTATTTCTTCATTGTTGGACCAGATTTATAACCAGTTGCGACAATTAATTATAGGACGCATTTATACCGCAAAGGATTTAGCCTTCTATAATCAAGGAAATCATTTGCCGAATTTAATTGTGACGAATATAAATGCATCTATAGACAGTGTGTTGTTTCCGTCTATGTCAATGGCCCAAGATGATATAGATCGTTTGAAAAATATGACCAGACGCTCTATTACAGTATCCACTTATGTAATGATGCCTTGTATGATGGGATTAGCTGTTTGTGCAGAGCCTTTTGTAAGATTGGTACTTACGGAAAAATGGTTGCCATGTGTCCCCTTTGTGTATGTTTTTTGCTTTTCTTACGCTTTTTATCCTATTCATACTGCGAACTTGAATGCAATAAAAGCTTTAGGTCGAAGCGATTTATTCTTGATCTTGGAAATCATAAAGAAGGTTATGGGTATTGTTGCGATTCTTTTAACGATGAATATCAGTGTAATGGCGATGGCTTATAGCCTTATTGTAACAAGTGTTGTATCTCAAGTCGTAAATTCTTGGCCAAATAAAAAACTGCTTGGTTATTCGTACTTGGAACAATTGAAGGATATTTTCCCTCACATAGCAATTACCTTGCTTATGGGGGCTTTGGTCTATTGCGTCAAATTTGTTTTAGATTCGGATGCGCTTATTTTGATTACTCAGGTTTTATTGGGTGTTGTTCTTTATATAGGGTTGTCCATTGTTTTTAAAAATGAAAGTTTTTATTATATACAAAATAAAATAAGGAAAAAACATGAAACACTATAAATTTATTCACATTCTTTGGCATCCGAGCCCAATTTTTTGTCCTCGTCTTGTAAAGATGATTGACAATCCAGAATATGGATTTTCATCGGAAGATCATCTTTTTGTAACGCCATACAAAGATTTGTATGACAAATTATCGGAATACCCCAATGTAGTTTTATATGAAACTAAAAATCCTTTTGGTGCACAAATGGTTAATCATTATGCACCATATGGGGATTGGCTTTTTCTGCATAGCATCCCTGATTGGCGTAAAGCCATTTTTATAAGAAAAAAATTTCAAAAGAAAATAATATGGCGAACTTGGGGACACGATGCTGTTTTTTTTAATGTCAATAAAGGGAATGTAATAAAGAGATTTGCTAAATTTTTATTGAACAGCATAAAAAAAAGAGTTGTAAAAAATTTTTATGCTATAGGTGTTTCATCTAATTTCATAGATGAACTTGATGTGAAAGAAAAATTTGGGAATGTTAAGACAACGGTCGTTTCTTATCCTGATGTTAATGAGCGGAAACAATTGATGAATCCTTCAAGAAAGAACGCTGATGTATTGAATATTCTAGTGGGGCATTCAGGCTCATCTCTCGATAATCACATAGAAATGTTAAATCGTCTAAAAAAATTTGAGCGCGATAATATTCGAATTTTTTTGCTGTTGTCTTATGGAAATCCTGCCTATATACAAAAAGTTTCTGATTATGTAAAAGTCCATTGGCCCCAAAAGGCTGAAATCGTTTCAAAATTTATGTCAGTTCCTGAATTTACCAAATTCCTTTCAAATATGGACGTTGCTATTTTTGACGGCAAAAATTCTTATGCAATCGGAAATGTTACGATCTTACAAAGCCTGCGTAAAAAGCTGTTCTTCAATAGGGAGGGATTGTGGCATCGGGCCTTTGTGGAGAAAGGATGCCCTCATAGCTGTACCGATGAACTCTTAACCATGTCCTTTGATTCTCTGAAAACTCCATTTAATTACAAAGATGTATATGAAGGTCTCGACAAGAGATATTTTGACGATTTACTTGATGGTTGGAAAAAACTTCTATGTTCTTTAGAAAAAAAATATTCTGCATAGATCAATATTCTATCTTTTCGCCATGCCTACTGCAAAAACTGTTACTACTAATTTTTTTGGCGATTTTTTGAACGTTGCGGAGCTCAATTCGTAGCGTTCTTTGTTTCTATCATCCTAGCTCGACTACTGGACCCTGCTGTTTACGGGGAAATAGCGCTTATAACAGTATTTACTTGCATATTGCAGGTGTTTGTTGATAGCGGTCTTGGTTCAGCTCTAATCCAAAAGAAAAATGCGGACGACTTAGACTTCTCGTCTGTGTTCTACTTTAACATTGCTGTTTGTTTGGTAATGTATGGAATCATGTTTGTTGCGGCTCCGTTCATCGCAGAATTTTATCATATTCCTCATTTGACGCCTGTCATTCGAGTACTCAGCTTAACGTTAATTGTTTCTGGTGTTCGAAACATCCAACAGTCGTATGTTTCAAAGAATTTAATTTTTAAGAAGTTCTTCTTTGCGACTGTTGGTGCAACTCTTGGTTCTGCCGTTGTTGGTGTGACGATGGCTTACATGGGCTATGGCGTTTGGGCGCTAGTAGGTCAGCAACTTACTAACGTTTCTTTGGGAACAATTATTCTTTGGGTAACGGTCAATTGGCGACCGAAATTGATATTTTCTTTTCAACGTCTAAAAGGCTTATTTAACTATGGTTGGAAGCTTTTGGTATCTGCGTTGTTAGATGTTAGCTATGGTCAGTTGCGCCAGTTGATTATTGGCCGAATTTATACAGCAAAGGATCTTGCTTTTTATAATCAAGGCCATCATTTTCCAAATATTATTGTATCAAATATAAACTCTTCGATTGACAGCGTTCTGCTTCCGGCCATGGCGGCAGAACAGGATGATAAAAATCGCGTTCGAGGCATGACGCGTCGTGCAATCAGTATTAGTACATATATTATGATGCCAATGATGATGGGACTTGCTGTCTGCGCAGAACCTCTTGTTCAACTTATTCTTACTGAAAAGTGGTTGCCGTGTGTGCCTTTTTTAAGACTTTTCTGTTTTCGTTCGCATTTTGGCCAGTGCATACAGCGAACTTAAATGCTATTAAAGCCCTTGGTCGTAGCGACTTGTTCCTTAAACTTGAAATAGCCAAGAAAATCGTTGGTTTAATCGCTATTTTATCAACGATGCGTATTAGCGTAATGGCTATGGCCTATACTCTTTTTGCGACTAGTATTTTAAGTCAAATTATCAATAGTTGGCCAAATAAAAAACTACTTGGATATGACTACCTAGCTCAGTTAAAAGACATGTTCCCGCAAATAGTCTTATCTTGCATTATGGGAGTCTGCGTTTATTGTATTCAGTTTGTTGGGCTTAATGATGTACTTACTTTGACACTGCAATTTGCCACAGGAATCATTACATATACACTCCTATCAAAGCTTTTTAAAATAGAAAGTTTTAGTTACATTTTTGATACGGTTTTTAAAGTGTTAAACCGCAAAAAATGATTATTTTTCTAAATTTGTCGGAAAATAAGGATATTTATGTCTGACAAAATTATTACCGTCACTTCTCCGCTTCTCCCATCATTGGATGAGTTTGAACCATTACTCAAGGACATTTGGGATCGTAAGTGGCTTACCAATAATGGTTACTACCACAAGCAACTCGAAGCAGCCCTTGCGGAATATCTTGGTGTAGAATACATCAGCTTGTTTACTAACGGAACTCTTCCGCTTATTACAGCACTCCAAGCAATGCGTATCACGGGTGAAGTGATTACCACCCCATACAGCTTTGTGGCGACATCGCACTCCATCTGGTGGAATGGTCTTACACCGGTATTCGTGGACGTTGATCCAGCAACGGGCAACCTTGACCCGCAGAAGATTGAAGAGGCGATTACGCCGAAAACGACTGCAATTATGCCTGTTCATGTGTACGGCAATCCGTGTGACATTGAAGAAATCCAAGAAATCGCAGACCGCTATGGCCTTGCGGTCATTTACGATGCAGCTCACGCCTTCAATGTAAAGGTTAACGGTCGCACGATCCTTGATGCTGGCGATATGAATACGCTCAGTTTCCATGCGACCAAAACATACAACACGGTCGAAGGTGGAGCGCTTATTTGCCACGACGCCCGCACCAAAAAGCGTATCGACTACCTCAAGAACTTCGGCTTCGCGGGTGAAACAACTGTGGTCGCTCCGGGCATCAACAGCAAGATGGATGAAATCCGTTCTGCTTATGGTCTTTGTAATCTTAAACACATTGACGATGCCATTGCTGCCCGCAAGAAGGTCGCGCAGAAGTACCGCGCGGCATTAGCAAATGTTCCTGGAATTACCATGTTTGCGGAACGCAGCGATGTAACTTATAACTATTCATATTTCCCGATTTTTGTGAACGAAAAAGAATACGGTATGAGTCGCGATGCCCTCTATGAAAAAATGAAATCGCAGGATGTTCTTGGTCGCCGATATTTTTACCCGCTTATCAGCGATTTTGCCATGTATCGAGGTTTGCCTTCTGCAACAAAGGCCAACCTTCCTGTGGCGACTCGTATGGCGAACGAAGTAATTTGCCTGCCGATGCATGCAGGGCTTACGGACGAAGATGTGAATAGAGTTTTAAGGATTATTATCACAAAAGAATAATTGATTTGGTTTATGCAGTCCGTTCGTTCATCTAACCTTGAACTTTTCCGCATCATAACGATGCTAGTAATTGTTGCTCATCACTATGTGGTGAATTCTGGCCTTATGCCTGTGATTTTCGACAACTATCCGTCCGCAAAGTCGCTTTTTCTTTTATGGTTTGGATGGGGTGGTAAAACTGGCATAAACTGTTTTGTTTTGATTACGGGATTTTTCATGTGTACATCGCAGATAACCTTACGCAAAGGTTTAAAACTTTTGTTAGAGGTGGAATTCTACAAAGTGCTGTTCTTTGCTGTATTTACCTTAAGCGGATACGCTGAAATTACTCCGAAATTTGTTTTAAAGTCTTTAATGCCGATTGTTTCAATTTCGAAAGGCTTTGTAAGTTGTTTCCTAGTTTTTTTTCTTTTTATCCCTTTCTTAAATATTCTTATTAAAGGGTTAACTAGACGGCAACATGTATTATTGATTGTACTATGCTTGATGATTTTTAGCATATTGCCAATAATTTTTATCAGTATAAGCTATAGTTATGTAAGCTGGTTTATGGTGATATACCTGATAGGTTCCTATTTACGGTTGTATCCTCCACAGTGGTCCACAAATTCAAAGATTGTATCCATAGGATTGTTTGGGTGTGTCGTGCTTTCTTTTGCTAGCGTTTGGGGGGGGGCACAAATGTTCAAGTTGGTGGGCTATAACCTGAGCTATTTTCTTGTGGCGGACTCCAATAAGCCGCTAGCTGTGCTTACCGCAGTTTTTGCATTCCTTTTTTTCAAGAATCTAAAAATGGGTTATAGCAAATTTATCAATACCGTGGCCGCGTCCGCTTTCGGCGTGCTGTTGATTCATGCGAACAGCGATACAATGCGTCAGTGGCTTTGGCGTGATACGCTTGATAATGTAGGACATTTCGATGGGAATATCTATTTGCATGCTATAGCAAGTGTTCTTGCAGTTTATGTGATTTGCACGATAATTGATTTTATGCGAATCCAATTGCTAGAAAAACGTTTTTTTAAGTTGTATGACCATATTGTTGAAAAACGTAAGCAAAATAATTAATAGATTTTCTTAATTATATGACCAGGAACGAACTACTCGCCAAGCTCAAGGACATCGAATGGGATGACTTTGAAGTGAAAGAAGCCGCAACGGAACTGCCAAAGAATATTTGGGAGACCGTTAGCGCGTTCTCTAACGCTTCTGGCGGGTGGATTGTTCTCGGCATCAAGCAAAAATCAACTCACAATTCTGTTGAATCCTCAAGCGATCTCGTTTGTTCTACGGTGGCCTATTTCCGAGGCGGTTCAGCAAGCAAACAAGAAAATGTCCTAGAAAGCCATCTAGAAAACCAACAAGAAAACCATCCAGAAAACCATCCAGAAAACCATCTAGAAAATCCGCATGTAAACCCGTATGAAAACCCGCATGTAAACCCGCATGAAAAAATGGCTGCGTTGGATGTAAAAATTTTCGATTTGATAAAGAGCAATGCGCGAATAACGTATGACGAGTTGGCTTCTTTAACGGGCAAACATAAGGATACGATTAGAGTACATTTAAAATCATTGCGACAAAAAGGACTTCTCGTTAGAATCGGCCCTGATAAGGGTGGCCATTGGGAAGTTGTCAAGGATTAAGAAATGAAAAAATTGATGCTACTTGGCGGAATTCGCTATCTTCTTCCTGTAATCAAAGCTGCTCACGAGCAGGGTTATTATGTTATAACCGCCGATTACATTCCAGACAATATTGCTCATAAATATTCAGATGAATACGTCAATGTGAGCATTGTTGATAAAGAAGCCGTTCTTAAGGTTGCACAAGAAAAACAAATCGACGGAATAATGTCTTTTGGGGTCGATCCCGGCGTTGTGGCGGCGGCCTATGTTCAAGAAAAAATGGGCTTGCCTGCATTTGGTCCTTATGAATCAGTTCGGATACTCCAAAATAAAGACCTTTTCCGCACCTTTCTTACTGAACATGGTTTTGTAGTTCCGAAGGCCAAGGGCTTTTCTTCGGTAGAGGAGGCTCTTTCTGATTTGTCTTGGTATGAATTTCCGGTCATTGTAAAACCGACAGATTCTGCTGGAAGCAAGGGCGTGACCCGCGTAGACAACGAGATGAATTTGCTCCCGGCATTGAAGCATGCTTTTGCGAATTCGATATCAGGCAAGGTCATTGTAGAGGAATTTATAGAAAAAGAGGGCTGCTCCTCGGATAGCGATTCCTTTTCTTTAAATGGTGAGCTTGTATTCTGCTCATTTTCTGCGCAGCGATTTGATGAAAATGCTGCAGGACCTTATGTCCCGGCAGCATTTTCCTGGCCGTCAACATTTGGTCCAAAATATGAGACTGAGCTTCGCAATGAGTTGCAAAGATTGTTGTCCTTGCTGAAAATGAACACGTCCGTTTACAATATCGAAACCAGAATCGGCAAAAATGGAAAGCCATACATTATGGAAGTTTCACCCCGTGGTGGCGGAAACAGGCTTTCCGAAATGTTGCGATATGCGACAGGTGTTGACTTGATTACTGCGTGTACCCGCGCCGCCGTGGGGGATTCTGTAGAAAATATTGAACAAAAACCATATAATGGGCATTGGGCAGAAATCATTCTGCATGCAGAAAAGGATGGCCTTTTTGATTGTTTGCAAATCGAAGACAAAATTCGCCCTTATGTCATTGAAGAGGATCTTTGGGTTAAACAGGGCGATAAAGTAGAAGCCTTTAACGGAGCCAACAACGCCATTGGCACTCTTGTTGTAAATTTTGAAGATTCGCAACAAGCCACATCATTTGTCAGAGACTCAAATAAATACGTAAGGATAAAAACCAAATGAAAAAGGTGATGGTTTTAGGGGCTGGCAGAGGGCAGATTCCATTAATTAATTTATGTCATAAACATGGTGCATATGTAATAGTCGTATCACCCAAAGGAGATTATCCTGGCTTTCAAATATGTGACGAAGCCTTTTATGAAGACATAAAGGATAAGGAGTCTGTTTTAAAAAAAGCACAGGAATTATCTATTGACGCTATAATAACAGACCAACTTGACCAGGGCGTATCGACAGTCGCTTATGTAGCAGAAAAAATGGGCCTTCCCGGAATATCATACGATGTCGCAATTAAATTTACCAACAAATATGCGATGCGGAATGCGGCAAGAAAACTTGGAATCAATGTTCCTGAAGCTTACTTATTGGAAACAAAAGAAGATATCGCAACCCTAGACAGTCAAAATTTGTTAACATTTCCAATGATAATGAAACCTGTTGACGGTTCCGCAAGTAACGGAATTTTCAAGGTAGAATCTACAGAAGATATTACGAAAAATCTAGACAATTCAATGAAATATTCTAAAAATCATGCTGTAATTCTAGAGCAATTTATTGATGGTCGTGAATTTGTTGTAGAAGCGTACACACACAATTACAAAGTTTACAATTTAATGGTTGGACATCGTGATTATTTTAATGTACCAGGAGCATTCATCCCTTCAGCAACAGTGTTTCAAGACGCTGAGCATGTTGAATCTGAACTCGAAAAGCAATTGATGTCTGTGAACGAAGCCCTTGTAAAAGGTTTTGGTTTGAAATTTGGAATTACACATGGTGAGTTTTTGGTTGAAAAAGAAACTGGGAAAATATATTTAGTAGAAATAGCTGCAAGGGGAGGGGGCGTTTTTATTTCTTCTGAAATTATACCTGCATCAACAGGTGTTAATGCGAATGAATTGTTGGTAAAAGACGCTTTGAAAATTTACGATGCAGAAATAGAAGTAAAACAAGGAGCCGCTGCATATTTTTGCTTTTTAACTCCGGAAGGAACAATTAAATCAATTAATGGAATTGACAATCTTAAAAAAATTCCAGGAGTTAGAGCTGCATATCTTGACAATGTTGAAATAGGAATGGAAACATCTCGAATTGTTGACAAATATTCTCGTAAGGGACCCGTTATTGTTCAAGGGATAAATAAAAAAGACTGTTATGCTGTTTTTCAACAAGTAAAAAAAATACTTGATGTCAAAATTGAAGCTCGGGATGGAATAATGAAAGGAATACTTTGGAATTGATACAGATATCAATATAGATGATTGAATTGAAATTAGAGTAGATAAGTCTAAAATGATAACTGCAAAAACCGTAACCACAAATTTATTTTGGCGATTTCTAGAACGGTCGGGCGCTCAATTTGTTTCCTTTTTTATCTCGATTGTACTGGCTCGACTGTTGGAACCATCTGTTTATGGTGAAATAGCGCTGGTGTGCGTCTTTACGTCTATTTTAGGCGTTTTTGTGGATTCTGGATTTGGTTCGGCTCTAATCCAAAAAAAAATGCGGACGATCTTGATTTTTCGTCCGTATTCTGGTTTAATATTTTCGCATGTTTGTTGCTCTACGCTATTTTGTTTTTCTTGGCTCCGTTTATTGCCGATTTTTATAAAAGTCCTCATTTGACACCTGTGATTCGCGTGCTTAGCTTAACTATAGTCGTATCCGGTGTACGAAACGTTCAGCAGGCGTATGTCTCCAAAAAAATGATTTTTAAGAAGTTTTTCTTTGTAACAATGGCCGGAACGTTGGGGGCTGCTGCTGTTGGTGTTTTTATGGCTTATTGCGGTTATGGTGTTTGGGCTTTGGTTGGACAACAATTGACAAATATTGTTTTAGGCACCATTGTCTTGTGGTGGACTGTTCAATGGCGTCCGAAATTTATCTTCTCCATCTATCGATTAAAAAGTCTCTATAGTTTTGGGTGGAAGTTACTTGCGTCTGGACTCATTGATACTGCATATCGTCAATTACGGCAGTTGATAATTGGAAAAATTTATACGGCTAAAGATTTAGCTTTTTACAATCGAGGGAACACTTTCCCCGATATTATTGTTGCTAATATAAATGCATCGATTGATAGCGTGCTCATGCCGGCGATGTCTTCGGAACAAGATAACAGGGAACGCGTTCGAGCTATGACGCGTCGCGCAATAAGTATAAGTACATATGTGATGATGCCGATGATGGCGGGGTTAGCTGTATGCGCTGAACCTGTGGTCCGCTTAATACTGACTGAAAAATGGTTGCCATGCGTCCCTTACATGCGGATTTTTTGCTTTACATGTGCTTTTTGGCCTGTTCATACCGCCAATTTGAATGCAATCAAAGCTTTGGGCAGGAGTGATTTGTTCTTGAAACTTGAAATCATAAAAAAAATAATGGGTATTGCCGCTGTTTTGCTCACCATGAATATCAGTGTTATGGCGATGGCTTATAGTCTTTTGGTCACTAGTGTGTTAAGCCAGATTATTAACAGTTGGCCGAATAAGAAATTACTCGATTACAATTATTTAATGCAGTTGAGGGATATGCTGCCTCAAATCTTTTTGTCTTCTGTGATGGGTGTTCTTGTTTATTGCTTGAATTTTGTTGGCTTGAATGATTGGATTACGTTGGTGTTGCAGGCGTTGCTTGGAATATTGATTTATGTGAGCTTATCTAAAGTATTTAAAATTGAAAGCTTTAATTATATCTGGGGAATGGTGTCAAAAAGGTTGAAAAATCGTTAAAAATGATAATTAAATCGCCATAAAATTCATCGGCATATTTCTGGGGAATAAATACAAATATTACTTACAAAAAAACTTCTGATAAACTATCTTTTTCTTTGCGAAGAACTGATGGATTTGATGTAAAAATGAGGGGTGTTGAAAATTGCAAACTGAATTTGTAAAACTTATGGATTTATATTGGAGGCTTACTTATGTTTGGTCGGCAATACTTGCGTTTGTTTTTTGAAAGAAAAAATATTTGCAAAGCAAATGCTTGGCTTGAGGATGATTGTTTGCGGAGCTTTCTTGCTGGTGGTGGTGTAGCTTTGGGGAACGAAAATAGGAACTTGTAAAAAATACCGAAAACTTACGTTTTGTTTGTCTAAAATGACGGAAATTTATATCTTTTGCTTACGATAGACTGGTGAGGACTATTTATGTCGAATTCCATTTTTTGTGGTAAAACTCTTTTGATTACTGGCGGTACGGGTAGCTTCGGCAATGCCGTGCTCAATCGTTTTTTGCAGACCGATATCGGCGAAATCCGTATTTTTAGCCGTGACGAAAAAAAGCAAGATGACATGCGCCACGAGTTCCAGGCCAAGATGCCTGAAGTGGCGGATAAAATTCGCTTTTACATTGGCGACGTGCGCGACCTTGCGAGCGTCAAAAACGCAATGCACGGTGTGGACTACATCTTCCATGCCGCCGCTCTCAAACAGGTGCCGAGTTGTGAATTCTTCCCGCTTGAAGCTGTTAAGACCAACGTGTTCGGTACGGACAACGTGTTGACCGCCGCCATCGAAGAAGGAGTCAAAAATGTGGTTTGCTTGAGCACGGACAAGGCCGCTTATCCGGTAAATGCAATGGGTACGAGCAAGGCAATGATGGAAAAGGTCATTGTGGCCAAGTCCCGCACGGTGAGCCCGGAAAAGACAAAGATATGCTGCACACGTTACGGTAATGTGATGTGCAGCCGCGGTTCTGTGATTCCGCTGTGGATTGACCAAATTCGTGCGGGCCAGCCGATTACGATTACCGAAGGTTCCATGACTCGTTTTATCATGAGCCTCGACGAAGCGGTAGATTTGGTGCTGTTCGCTTTTGAGAACGGCGTCTCGGGCGATATCTTGGTGCAGAAGGCTCCTGCTTGCTCAATCCAGACTCAAGCAGAAGCTGTGTGCGAACTTTTCGGTGGCGATAAGTCCAAGATCAAGGTGATCGGCATTCGCCATGGTGAAAAAATGTACGAGACGCTTCTTACAAACGAAGAATGCGCTCATGCGATTGACCTCGGCAACTTCTATCGCGTTCCTTGCGACAAGCGCGGCTTGAATTACGACAAGTACTTCAATAAGGGTGATACGGAACGCAATACGCTTACCGAGTTCAACAGCAGCAATACCAAGCTTTTGAATGTCGAACAAGTGAAGGAAAAGTTGCTTTCGCTCCAGTACATCCGCGAAGAACTCGCCAAGGCGGGCAAGTAATGAATATATTGGTGACTGGCGCAAAGGGCTTTGTGGGCCGCAACTTGGTGGCTGCGCTCAAGAATATCCGTGATGGTAAGGACCGCACGCGTGGTGATTTGATCGTTGGCGATATCTACGAATATGACATTGACTCAACGACCGACGATTTGGACACTGCCTGCGCTAATGCCGACTTTGTGTTTAACCTTGCAGGAGTGAACCGCCCGAAAGATAGCAGTGAATTCATGGCGGGTAACTTTGGATTTGCAAGTACTTTGCTAGATACTTTAAAACGTCACAAGAACAAATGTCCGGTGATGCTCAGCAGCAGTATCCAGGCTACTTTGGCGGGTCGTTTCGGTAATAGCGAATATGGCCGCAGTAAAAAAGCGGGCGAGGAGTTGTTCTTTGAATACAGCCGTGAAACTGGCGCGAAGGTTTTGGTGTACCGTTTCCCAAACTTGTTTGGAAAGTGGTGTCGCCCGAACTACAACAGCGCGGTGGCGACTTTCTGCAACAACATCGCAAACGATTTGCCGATTCAGGTGAACGATCCGAACGTCGATATGGAACTCCTCTACATCGATGACCTTGTTGAAGAAATGATTGCCGCTTTGCAAGGTGGGGAACACTATTGCACATTTGACGGAATTAATGTTGTGCCTTGCGAACGGGACTCCGCCGAAAGTGTCTATTGCCATGTGCCTACGGTCCATAAAATCAAGCTTGGCGCCATCGTAGATTTATTGAACAAGTTCCACGACCAACCGCAAACTCTCGTGATGCCGGAAATTCCGAATAATAGTTTTGAGAAAAAACTTTATTCCACTTACCTAAGCTACTTGCCTAAGGAAAAGGTGGCGTTTCCGCTCAAGATGAACGTGGATGCTCGCGGTAGTTTTACCGAACTTTTGAAGACGGTGAATTGCGGCCAGTTCAGCGTGAATGTGTCCAAGCCGGGAATCACCAAGGGTGAACATTGGCATCACAGCAAGTGGGAATTCTTCATTGTGGTGAGCGGTCGCGCCTTGATTCAGGAACGCAAGGTCGGTACGGACGAAATTATGGAATTCGAAGTCAGCGGTGAAAAAATCGAAGCTGTGCACATGCTTCCGGGCTATACGCACAACATAATCAATCTCTCACAGACGGAAAATCTGGTGACGCTTATGTGGGCGAATGAACAATTTGACCCGAACCATCCCGATACTTTTGGGGAGAAGGTTGTAAAATAATGCAGATTAAAATAGACTACAGCGATGTGAAATTTGCCGACAACGGCAAGCTAAAACTCTTGATCATCGTGGGTACGCGCCCGGAAATTATACGCCTTGCGGCTGTCATTGATAAGTGTCGTAAATATTTCGACTGCATCCTCGCGCACACGGGTCAAAACTACGACTACAATCTGAATGGCGTGTTCTTCAAGGACCTGAGCCTCAAGGACCCGGAAGTCTACATGGATGCCGTGGGTGATGATCTCGGTGCAACTGTCGGCAACATCATCAACTGCAGCTACAAGCTCATGGTCGCTTGCAAGCCGGATGCTTTGCTGATTCTCGGCGACACCAACAGTTGCCTTTCGGCGATTGCCGCTAAACGCCTGCACATCCCGATTTTCCACATGGAAGCTGGCAACCGCTGCAAGGACGAATGCCTGCCCGAAGAGACCAACCGCCGCATCGTGGACATCATCAGCGATGTGAACATGGCCTATTCCGAACATGCTCGCCGCTATCTGGCCGATTGCGGTCTGCCCAAGGAACGCACATACGTTACGGGTAGCCCCATGGCCGAAGTTCTGCACAAGAATTTGTCTGCAATCGAGTCGAGTGACATTCACAAACGTCTTGGCCTCGAAAAAGGTAAGTACATTCTGCTCAGCGCCCATCGCGAAGAGAATATCGATACCGAGAAGAACTTTACGAGCCTCTTTACCGCCATCAACAAGATGGCTGAAAAGTACGACATGCCGATTCTTTACAGTTGCCATCCGCGCAGCCGTAACCGACTTGCCGCATCGGGTTTCAAGCTCGACAAACGCGTGATTCAGCATGAGCCGCTTGGATTCCACGATTACAATTGCTTGCAGATGAACGCTTTCGCCGTCGTGAGTGACAGCGGCACACTCCCTGAAGAAAGCTCCTTCTTCACAAGCATTGGCCATCCGTTCCCGGCAATCTGCATTCGCACCAGCACGGAACGCCCCGAAGCTCTTGACAAGGCCTGCTTTTTTATCGCCGGCATCGACGAAAAGTCCCTTTTGCAGGCTGTCGATACCGCTGTCACGATGAATGCAAACGGCGATTATGGAATTCCTGTGCCGGACTATATCGAAGAAAATGTTTCGACCAAGGTTGTGAAAATTATCCAGAGCTACACCGGCATCGTCGATAAGATGGTCTGGCGGAAGTTCTAAGCGCGGTAAGAACTTATACTCGTTTTACACAAGAGTCGGCTTCAAAAGAGGCTGACTTTTTGTGTGAGGAGGACGGGAAATGAAATTTTTTTGAGAAAGTACTTGACAAAGTCTTTAATGTGGCTCTGTCAAGCTTGGCCGTATGTTTGCGAACCTGCTGTGGTTATGCTGCGGCGGTCAAAATGGCCAAAATAGCCTAAAAACAGCATTTTCGAGGTGAATTTGCAGGTTTCGATGGGCTGACGGATTGGGAAAGTTTTGCTAACCCAGGGTTGGCGTATAAAATGACTTGACAGAGCCTTTGGTGTAGTGTATTTTTGTGCAGTATGAAGGACGATTTAAAGAATACATTTCTGTTATACCATGACAAAGATGGCAAAGCTGATGTTTCTGTGCGCTTTGCCGATGAGGATGTTTGGGTGACGCAGGTTCAGCTTGCTGAACTGTATGAAACTACACGTCAAAATATTGGTCAGCATATAGAGAAAATTTATGTGGACAATGAGCTGCCAAGAGAGGCAACTATAAAGAAATTCTTTATAGTTCAACAGGAGGGTAAAAGAGAAGTCCGTCGGGAAATAGATCATTACAATCTCGATGTCATCATCGCTGTTGGCTACCGTGTTCAATCACCTGTAGCTACAAGGTTTAGACGATGGGCCACGGCTAGGTTGCACGAATTCATTCAGAAGGGTTTTGCTCTTGACGATGAAAGGCTGAAATACGGTCGGAATCGCTATTTCAAGGAACTTTTGCAGCGAATTCGCGACATTCGCTCGTCGGAGCGTAATTTTTACCAGCAAGTCACGGATATCTACGCAACATCCATAGACTACGATCCCCGTAAAAAGATTACGAAGGATTTCTTTGCTACTGTCCAGAACAAATTGCATTACGCAGTCCACGAGCACACCGCAGCGGAACTTATATACGAACGCGTCGATAGCGAAAAACCTTTCGTTGGCATGACAAATTTCAAGGGCGACTACATTACGGAAGACGATGTGAAAATAGCCAAGAACTACCTTTCAGAAAAAGAACTCCAGCGTTTGAATCTTATGGTTTCGCAATTCCTGGATTTCGCCGAATTACAAGCTTTGGACGAAAAACCGATGAAAATGCAGGACTGGGTTGCGGCTCTGGACAGTCAGATTGTCATGAGCCAGCGGAAAATCCTGGAAGGCAAGGGGAAGATAAGCCACGATGAGGCTATGGAGAAGGCGGAACGAGAGTACAAGTTGTTCCGTCAAAAGGAGTTGGCTAACCTGAAAAGCGATTTTGACCTGTTCTTGGAAGAGACAAAGAAACTGTCCAACGATAAGTCTGCGAAATAAGCCACGGCTTCGTGCCACGAGAGGCCGCCCCTGCGCAGCAGGGAATGCCCTTGGATTCTCGAAGGCAACAATAGTTGCATAATTGAATTTTTTTGTCCCGGCTATTGAAAACCGCCCTGCGTTTGTGTATATTTGATAGTGAACAAATGTGTAGGTGTAGCAACGAATATGGAGGTGTCGGTAGAATGCAATTTGCAAAAGGTGCGGTAAAAATGTATATTGTGGAGGATTATGGCCCTAGCTATTAGCAACATACCGATTCTGACGGGTGCGGCTGCGGCGACTTTCGTGGAGAATGCGAAGGCTGCCGAAGAGAACCGCGGCTCCGTCGACTTTTCCCGGCAATCTGCCGAGTGGAGCGGTTTCGACATGCGCAACGCCGCACGTATCGCTAAGCTGAGGGCCGAAGGCAAATGGCCTTTCTAGAGTCAAGTTGCGTACGTACGGTGCTCACGCCGTCAGTTCTGGACCGTTGCAACCTTTTCTCCTGCGGCAACGAGGACCTTGATTCCTTTTTCCAGAATGATTCCGTCAATTACTGCCGCCAGTTGATGGGGAAGACTTATGCGTTTGTCGATGCGGGATCGCTGAGGGATATTGTCTGCGCGTTTACTGTCTCGAACGCGAGTATATTCACGAATTACCTTCCGAACGCGCGCAAAAAGCTGATAGGCAGGCAACTCCCGTGGGAGAAACGTGACCTGATTTATCCGGCGGTGTTGATAGGTCGCTTGGGGGTCAATTCTGCTTACAAGAAACGTCATGTCGGAAGCGAGTTGTTGGATTATATCAAGCAGTGGTTCGTCGATCCGGACAACAAGACGGGTTGCCGTTATCTGGTGGTCGATGCCTACAACCAGCCGGTCCCGCTTGCATTCTATGAAGCGAATGGCTTCGGGTTTATGTTCTCTTCGGAGCAGCAGGAGTGTGAGTACCGGAATATTGAATCTACGGCGGCATTGCATATGCGCATGATGTATTTTGACCTGATGCTTCTGTCGGATTAGGGCAGGGATGGGCGGCGTTCCTCGATGTCAATAATAGTTGCATAAGGTCCCGGCACTAGCCCGGAATGACGAGGGAGGGTGTATTGACAAGTGCGCCGAATTTGTACATATTTGATAGTGAACAAATGTGTAGGTACTGTGTGGGGCGGGAATTCTGTCTTGGCTGTCGAAGAGTGGTCGGGACCAGGCAACTGGAGTCCTTCGTTAAGGCTGTTGACCGCTCCCTGAAGGCCCCTGTTTCCGTCAGCCGCGTCAAGGCCGATGTTCTAAGCGGAGTTTACAGTTTGAGAAAACTAGCTCTCCTT
>OCVV012830701.1_pt1 | contig 72730 bp, 57 predicted proteins | sample 1539721 | NCBI WGS metagenome assembly OCVV01 (sample SAMN02144230, study PRJEB22623) | gut metagenome | biome: sheep rumen | host: Ovis aries | place: New Zealand
AAAGGTGATTTAGTGATTGTAGTTTTCACAAACCCTATATATATACAAAAAATAAATTTAACATTTTTTATTTTATTGCTATATATATAGAGTTTGCGTATAAAGAATCACTAAAATCACCTTTTCGTTTAACATGCTGTAAATGAAGGCTTTAAATGGTATGAAAACAGACTCCATTTGAATTAAATAAAGCCTCCATTTGGGGCAAAAAGAGGCTCCAAACGGTTGCGAAATGGCAACTTTTTATTTTATTTTAACAGTTAAAAAATCCTTGTAAAGGGGGGAACGAAATTAGGTAATAGTGGTAATTGGATAAAAAAGGGCGAGGGAACTTGGTTCGCTCCCTCGCCTTGGTATTGATAGGTTCTGTATGTCTTAATAGAACTTGAAATAACGACGGGCGTTATTGTAGGAGATGTCCTCCACCATCTTACCCAGCAACTCACGGTCGTCAGGCAGCAAGCCTTTCTCCACATCGTTACCGAGGATGTTACAGAGGATGCGGCGGAAGTACTCATGACGAGGATAGCTGAGGAAAGAGCGAGAGTCGGTCAGCATACCTACGAAGCGGCTCAGCAAGCCCAGTACGCTGAGCGCATTCATCTGACGCTCCATACCATCCTTCTGGTCGTTGAACCACCAGCCGGAACCAAACTGAATCTTGCCTGGCTCACCACCCTGGAAGTTACCCAGCATCGTGGCAATCACCTCATTGGCACAAGGATTCAGGGTGTATAATATCGTACGAGTAAGCTTGTCCTCCATATTCAGCTTATTGAGGAACTTAGACATTGCCTTGGCAGTGTTGAACTCACCGATAGAGTCGAAACCTGTGTCAGGACCAAGGGCATTGTACATCTTCGTGTTGTTGTCACGGATGGCACCATAGTGGAACTGCTGGGTCCAGTCGGCATCAGCATCCATCTCAGCCATCACAGTCAGGAAGCAGTTCTTATACTGACGGATCTCCATGTTAGAGAGCTGCTGTCCACGCATAGCCTTCTCGAAGATGGTCTCAATCTGTGAGTCCGTATACTCCTCGTCATAGAACTCCTCGATACCATGGTCGGAGAGCTTACAACCCTGCTCCTGGAAGAAGTCGTGACGCTTCTTGAGGGCATCCACCATGTCAGCAAACTTCGTGATGGTGACACCGCTGACCTGCTCCAGCTGATGAACGTATGCGGAGAACTCTGGCTTCTCGATGTTCATCGCCTTGTCAGGACGCCATGCGGGAATCATCATAGGATCGTCGGCAGCCTTATGCTTGGCATACTCGATGTGGTTATGGAGGTCGTCAACAGGGTCATCTGTCGTGCAGACACACTCCACGTTATAGTGTTTCATCAGACCACGAGCGGAGAACTCCGGCTGCTTCAGTTTCTCGTTACACTCATCGAAAATCTCACGAGCGGTCTTCGGAGAGAGCAGTTTCTCGATGCCGAAGGCAGTCTTCAGCTCCAGATGCGTCCAGTGATACAGCGGGTTACGGAGTGTATAAGGCACCGTCTCAGCCCATTTCTCGAATTTCTCCCAGTCGCTGGTGTCCTTACCTGTGCAGTATCTCTCATCAACACCATTGGTACGCATGGCACGCCATTTGTAGTGGTCGCCACCCAGCCAAAGCTCTGTGATGCTCTTGAAGCGGTGATCGTTAGCCACCATCTCAGGAATCAGGTGACAGTGGTAGTCGATGATAGGCATTTTAGCCGCATGGTTGTGGAACAGGTCCTGTGCTACTTCGTTGTCAAGGACGAAGTTTTTGTCATTGAATTGTTTCATTGTTATTTTTATTGTTTTAGTAATTGTTTTAGCAAAATCTTTGCAAAGATAGAAAATAAAATCGGTATTTCCTCATAATAGTCATAAAAAAGAAGAAAAATTAACGTAAACGATGACGGTAACACGAAAAAAAGCGTTACCTTTGTAGCACGATTACTCAATTATAAAATTAAAAATGAACAAAAGACTTATTTTAGGGGCTTTCCTGTTTTCAGCCGTGATGGGTGCAAATGCTCAGAAAGCCATGACACCACCCGCTGGTGGAAAAGCGATTAGTGATGAACTGATAGGTATCTTCTTCGAGGATATCAGTAGTGCCGCCGATGGTGGTCTGTATGCCGAGCTGATTCAGAACGGCTCTTTCGAGTTTAATCTGGCAGAGCGCGACGGCTGGGGTGCTGGTACGGCATGGCAGACGATTCGTCCTGGTCACTCATTAGGTTACAGCGAGGTACGCATGGATGCCCCCATCCATCCCAACAACCCTACCTATATGCGTCTGAACATAGAACGCACCAAGGAGTTCTATGACTATAAAGGCTGGAAGGGATTCGGTTTGCAGAACCAAGGCTTTGACGGAATCTCTGTCAAGGCTGGTGCGAAATACGACTTCTCCGTCTTCCTCCGTCATGTGAAGGGAGAGGCAAAACAGGTACGTATCGCCCTGGTCGAGCCACAGGGATGGGGCAAAGACCCGAAACTGCTGGCAGAGACGACAATAACAGCCGATGCCAACACCTGGAAGAAATACGAGGCAACACTGACTGCCTCTGAGACCGTCAAGAACGCTGCCTTGCAGATCCTCGTCTTGCAGAATGGCGTCATCGATATCGACATGATCTCGCTGATGCCTGAGGACACCTATAAAGGACACGGTCTGCGCAAGGACCTCGCCGAGGCTCTTGCCGCCCTGCATCCCAAGTTCATGCGCTTCCCCGGTGGCTGCGTGGTTCATGGTGGCGGTGACGGCTTCTGGAATACCTACCGTTGGAAGACGACCGTCGGTCCCAAGGAGCAGCGCCGTCAGCTGAAGAACACATGGGGCTACCATCAGTCCATGGGACTGGGTTACTTCGAGTATTTCCAGTTCTGTGAGGACCTGAACATGGAGCCAGTGCCTATCCTACCCTGCGGTGTCAGTTGCCAGGGAGCTAACGGCGGCTGGAACATGTGGCCCCACCAGGCTCAGGATGTATGTCCCATGTCAGAGATGGACGAATGGGTACAGGATGCCCTTGACCTGATAGAATGGGCTAACGGTGACGTGAACACCAAATGGGGTCGTGTCCGTGCTGAGGCAGGTCACCCGAAACCCTTCAACCTGAAATACCTGGGTATCGGCAATGAGGAGAAGATATCCCCAGAGTTCGCTGAGCGCTTTAAATATATGTATGAGAAAGTGACGAAGGCACATCCCGAAATCATCATCGTGGGAACAGCAGGTCCCGGATCTCATCCGGAGAACCCAGACTATGAGGCTGGCTGGAAACTCGCCAACGAGTTGCAGATGCCGATTATCGACGAGCATTACTATGAGCCTTATAAGTATTTCCAGGAGAGTCGCCAGTATGACAAGTACCCCCGTGACCGCAAGACCAAGATTTATCTGGGAGAATATGCCTCCAAGGACAAGAAACTCATCGACGCGCTCTCTGAGGCTCTCTACCTCTTGCATGTGGAGCGTAACGCCGACATCGTCGTCATGACATCCTACGCTCCCCTCTTCGCCCGTAAGAATGCCACCAACTGGAATCCTGACATGATCTACTTCGACAATGAGCGTCCTTACCTGACATGCAGCTATTATGTCCAGCAGATGTTCGGACAGTCCAGTGGAAACTATTACTATGGTGACTGCGTCAATATCAAGGATGCCACTAACCTGCAGGAACAGTCTGTCGTGCTGAACACCAAGACCCGCCAGCTGTTCGTGAAACTGTGTAATGCCAGCGCTGACACCAAGACCGCAGACATCAACCTCTCCCGCTTCAAGGGTGTGAAGACTGCTGTCAAGACCACACTGACCGGACAGCCAGAGGATGAGAACAACTATGAGAAGCAGCCTATAGCTCCAAAGACGGAGACGGTCAAGATGCAGAAGAAGATGTCGCTCGAGCTGGCTCCCTACTCCTTTGTGATGCTGCAAATATCATTATAATCCATTGTCATGATGCAGGGAAGAGTATTACTGATCTATACCGGGGGGACCATAGGAATGAACCGCAACCCCAGGACAGGTGCACTGGAGCCTTTTGACTTCGAGCACCTGCTGGTGAATGTCCCGGAACTGAAGGAGTTTGACTTAGACATTGACACCCATCAGTTCAACCCGCCCATTGACTCCAGTGATATGACTCCTGCACGATGGACGGAACTCAGTCATGTCATCGCCGACCATTATAGCGAATATGACGGTTTCGTGGTGCTGCATGGCACAGACACCATGGCTTACACAGCCTCCGCATTGTCCTATATGCTGGAGAACCTGACAAAGCCTGTCATCTTTACAGGTTCGCAACTGCCAATCGGGCAGTTGCGAACTGATGGCAAGGAGAACCTGATCACCTCCATTGAGATAGCCGCTGCGAAAGATGAGCTGGGACATGCCCGTGTCCCGGAGGTTGGAATCTACTTCAACGGACATCTGCTTCGTGGCAACCGCACGACCAAACAAAGTGCTGAGGAGTTCAATGCCTTTGAGTCGTTTAACTATCCTCATCTGGTGGATGCCGGAGTCAATATCACCTATCACTCGGAAAGGATGCTGAAGCCCGACTGGGACAAGCCGATGAAACCTCATTTCCGTCTCGACAATAATGTGATTATCTTCTCCCTCTTCCCCGGTATCCGTGAGGATCTGGTGCGCCATATCATCGCCACCCCCAACCTGAGAAGTATTGTCATGCGTACCTTTGGAAGTGGCAATGCCCCTCAGCGTCCATGGGTCATGCAGGCTTTGAAGGAAGCAACCAGAAACGGGAAGGTGGTCATTAACATCAGCCAGTGCATGCAGGGCACGGTGGAGATGGGACGCTATGATACTGGCTATCAGCTGAAAGAGGCTGGTGTCGTCAGCGGCTATGACTCTACCGTAGAGAGTGCTGTCACCAAACTGATGTTTTTACAATCCCACTACCAAGACCCAGAACAAATACGGGAACTTATGCGCCAAAGTATCAGGGGAGAAATAACGGATATGTAAGTATATGGAACTATCATGACTTCAAACCGTTAATTTTATCAGTATTTCAACTTTCAAGCGTTAATTTCAAACAGCCGTTAAGCAAAATGACTGAATTGTTAAATTGCGACAAAAAGATACGACAATTTGGCAGTTTACCAATTTTTGCGTCTATATTTGCACTCGATTTCAAAAACAATGAATATAAACATTTAACTGAATAGACAAATGAAAAAGATTGTAAAGAACTTACTTCCCGCGGTTTACTTAGTAGTAATCGCTTTTTCTGCGGCATCATGCAACAAAACACAGGCTGCTCCTGCTGCCGCACCAGGACAACCCGTTGACTTGACTTACGCTGCAGAGAAGTCGCTGCCTTCTGTGGTCTACATCAAATCAGTCATCAACTCGAAGACACAGACTGTAGAATACAGTGACCCGTTTGAGGATTTCTTCTCTGATCCGTTTGGAGGCTTCTTCGGACGTGGACAGGGTAACAACGGAACACGCAAGCGTCAGGTGCAGACTCCGAAACGTGCTGCTGCCGGCAGTGGCGTGATCATTTCCGCTGACGGTTATATCGTCACCAATAACCATGTCGTTGACGGTGCCGACGAGCTGACAGTAACCCTTAATGAGAACAGCAAGGAGTACTCCGCACGTATCATCGGTGCTGACAAGACAACCGACCTTGCACTGATCAAGATTGACGCAAAGGACTTACCCGCCATCGTTATCGCCAACTCTGACAATGTGAAGATTGGTGAATGGGTGCTCGCTGTAGGTAACCCGCTCGGTCTTAACAACACGGTAACTGCCGGTATCGTCAGTGCCAAGGCACGTCAGATGGGCGAAGGTGTTGCCTCGATGATCCAGACGGACGCTGCCATCAACCAGGGTAACTCCGGTGGTGCATTGGTAAACACCCGTGGCGAACTGATCGGTATCAACGCTATGATCTACTCCCAGACGGGTTCTAACATCGGTTATGGCTTTGCCATTCCTACCGCTATCATGAATAAGGTGGTTGAGGACATCAAGAAATATGGTGCTGTGCAACGTGCCATGATCGGTATCAAAGGCTCGGATGTCAGCATGTATGTCGATGCTGAGAAGGAGAAAGGCAACGAGATAGACCTCGGCACCATGGAGGGTATCTATGTCGCAGAGGTCGTTGAAGACGGTGCCGCCGCTGCCGCTGGTCTGCAGAAGGGTGATGTCATCACTTCCATCGACGGACAGAAAGTGAAGAAATTCGGAGAGCTCCAGGGTATCATGGCGCAGAAGCGTCCCGGTGACAAGGTTACCGTCAAATACTTACGTAATAAGAAGGAGAAGTCTGTCACCATGACCCTGAAGAACGAGCAGGGAAATACGAAGGTCGTGAAGAACGCTGATGTGGACATCCTCGGCATCGACGTACGTCCTATCACCGACTCTCAGAAGAAACAACTTGAGATCAGCTACGGTCTTGAGGTGCTGAAGGTCAGCGGCGGCAAGATGAAAGAGGCTGGTGTTCCCAAGGGCTTTATCATCCAGATGGTCAACGACCAGCCGATGCACTCGTTCGACGACTTGCAGAATGCCGTCAAGGATGCCAAAGACCAGATGCTTGTCATCAAGGGACTCTATCCGACTGGAAAACGCGGTGGTTTCGTCGTCTACCTGCAGAATGAGTAATTTTTGACATTCTGTACATAAAAAAGTAAGGTATTCTTTTGGTGATTCCAAAAAAATACCTTACTTTTGCAATCTGCATTTAAAAGACTACTAAATGAGACAACTAAAAATCACAAAATCTATTACAAATCGAGAGAGTGAGTCTCTTGATAAGTATTTACAGGAAATCGGCAAGGAGGAACTTCTCTCTACTGACGAGGAGGTAGAACTTGCGCAACGGATAAGGAAAGGCGACCACAAAGCACTGGAGCGCCTGACCAAGGCAAACCTCAGATTTGTTGTCTCTGTAGCGAAGCAGTATCAGAACCAAGGGCTCTCACTACCCGATTTGATCAACGAGGGAAACCTCGGACTTATCAAGGCTGCGGAGAAGTTTGACGAGACACGTGGCTTCAAATTCATCTCCTATGCCGTATGGTGGATCCGGCAAAGCATCCTGCAGGCTATCGCAGAGCAAAGCCGTATCGTCAGACTACCGCTCAACCAAGTGGGGGCTGTCAATAAGATCAATCGGGAGGCGAACCGTTTTGAACAGGAGCATGAACGTCGTCCGTCAACAGAGGAACTTGCCGAGAAGATTGACTTGCCTGAGGAGAAGATTGACGATGCGCTCCATGTGAGCGGTCATCATGTATCTGTCGACGCTCCCTTTGTCGATGGTGAGGACAACAGTCTGCTGGACGTGCTTGTCAATGATGACGCGCCGATGGCTGACCGCCAGCTGGTATTAGAGTCTTTACGGGCTGAGATTGCCAATGCGCTGCTGACACTTAACGACAGAGAGCGGAAGGTCATAGAGGCTTTCTTCGGTATCAACCAGCCAGAGATGACGCTGGAGGAGATCGGCACGAAATACGGACTGACCCGTGAACGTGTACGCCAGATTAAGGAGAAGGCTATCCGCCGTCTTCGCAGTAACACCAAGAATAAAATGTTGAAAGCATATTTAGGACAATGAAAATTTTAAAGTATATTCTTTTCTCCCTGCTCCTTACCGCAGCAATGCCCACAGAAATGCAGGCTAAGCGTATGAAAATGCCGAAGATGTTCATGTTCGGCTTCTCCGCATCTTTTCAAGACTCTATCATCTATATGACGGATGTGCAGGAAATTGAGGGCGCATGGTATGACACCAAGACCAAGTTCCTGCTGGGTCGACAACATTATTCCTACCAGCTCAAGGACTACCTTGCCACTACGAAGCAACAGCCTAACCGTGTCTGTGTGGTGATGTTTGCCCTGACCCGCAAAGAGGCTGAGAAGAAATTCATCAAGTTACGCAAGGAATACACCGTGAAGGCAAAAGGGAAATATGATGTCAGGTACCTGACCAACACGGATTTCAAATTCCAACCCGTGGACATGAGTGATCAATAAAAATAAAAGAGGAACTGCGGAAGTTCCTCTTTTTATTTTATGCCTCGTGGTTAGCTTTCCAGATCTTCATGCGTTCCTCTAACAACGCATACTGGTGATCCTCTATAAACGAGGTACATACACGTAATCCTTCCTGATGGGAGCCTGTCGTAATCAGACAGATGGCACTCACCCCATAGTACATCAGCTCTTTGGCAAGTTCGCCACTCGTCATTCCCTGATAGCCGATGGTGAAATAAAAACCGTCGGCAACAGGCTCGTCAAGGTCTTTGTCGTAGACGATATGGAAACCGTAACGGCAGAAGATATCCTTCAGCTTACGGGCACGTTCACCATAGACACTCACCTCCTTGCGGAAGTTATACGTGCCATCACTTGCCGCCTTCAGCATGGCTGCTAACGCAAACTGTGCGGAATGGCTCGTACCAGAAGACAACGCATAGAGCATACGTGTTGAGAAAACAAGTCCAAAGGGAAGTCCCTCATAACGTGCCGCCAGGTCAGGATAGTGGCGATGGAACAACTTGTCAGAGATACAGGTCACACCAATACGCTCTCCAGCATAGCTGAACGCTTTTGAACCGCTGATCAGCAGGATATAATTATCCGTATAGCGTCCGACAGAAGGCTGATAAGGTGGCTGGAAAGGCACGCTCAGGTCCTTGCGGAAGTCCATGGCGAAATAGGCAAGGTCCTCCATCACAATAGTGTCATATCTCGTGGCAAGCTCTCCTATCGTCTTCAGTTCCTCCTCGTTCAGGCAAATCCATGCAGGATTATTCGGGTTCGAATAGACAATGGCACAGATATTCCCTTTGCTCAGATAACTCTCCAGTTTCGGACCAAGTTTCTCTCCACGGTAGTCATAGACATCGAAAGTCTCATACTTCACACCCTGCACCTGCAGTTGCATCTTCTGCACAGGGAAGCCCGGGTCAATAAAGAGGACGGTGTCCTTTTGCTTGTCAGCCTGAGAACAGGTGAGAAACGATGCGAATGTACCTTGCATAGAGCCACTGACTGGCACACAACATTCCGGTGCCACATCCAGTCCGATGAAAGCTTTCACGAAACGGGATGCCTCCTGCTTCAGGACAGGAGCGCCCTGGATGTCCGGATAGCTATGGGCGATACCGTCCTGTAAAGCCTTGATCTGGGCATCCACCCCCACCTGGGCGGCAGGAAGTCCGGGAATACCCATCTCCATCTTGATAAACTCTACTCCGGATGACTTCTCAGCCTTTGCTGCCACCTGCTTCACCTCACGGATAGTAGCCTTGGCAAAATCCTTGATGCCCAACTCCTCAACGAGTCTGTCGACAATCTCTCTCTTAATAGGTGTCTCCATCATTTCTGTGCTTGTTTACCAATGGCAAGTGCTTTGATATTCGCCTCGACGATAGCCTCGCCCTTGCGTCCGAAGACACGGCGGATGGCATCCTCCAACTTCTCATACTCAATGCCCAATGCTTTCTGGGCGGCACCTAACAGGATGACATTCGCTGAACGGGGAACACCATTGTCCTTGGCAGCCTTCTCTATGTCCAGCATGATGACATTCTTAAGACCATTCAGGTCTTCCTTAATCTTCTCTATATCAGGATAGTTGGGGATATTCACAAAAGGAGTACTCGATGTGATGATCCAGCCATCTTTCGAGAGGAATGGCAGGTAGCGCAATGCCTCCATCGGTTCCATAGAGATAATCACGTCTGCCCCACCCATTGGTATCAGGTCGCTGGCAATAGGATTGCTGGATATACGGAGATTCGACTGTACGTCACCGCCACGCTGTGACATGCCATGCACTTCTGCCTGCTTGATATACAGGTCCTCGTTCATGGCAGCCTCGCCGATAATCGTTGCGATAGAGAGGATACCCTGTCCTCCTACTCCACATAATATAATATCTGTCTTCATTTCTTAGCCTCCTGTTTCTTTTGTTTCAAATGTCTCTGTAAGGTCTGCATACACTCACGGCGAGGGATGATGACACTCACTCCGTGGTAGTTGATCTCCTCACGGATGGTCTTCGTGATCTCCTCCATGTTCTTGGGCAATGGAACAACCACTTTCAAGTGGTCATCACTCAATCCCAGACCACGGCAGATAGCCTCAAACTTATTCGTGCCCGCAGAGTCCTGTCCACCCGTCATTGCCGTTGTCAGGTTGTCACTGATAATGACGGTGATGTCCGCATTCTCATTGATAGCGTCCAACAGTCCCGTCATACCGGAATGTGTGAAGGTAGAGTCACCGATGATGGCGACGGCAGGCCACTGTCCGGCATCCGAAGCTCCTTTTGCCATCGTGATGGAAGCTCCCATGTCCACACAGGAGTGGATAGCCTTATAAGGAGGCAGGAATCCCAAAGTATAACAGCCTATATCACCAAAGACACGGGCGTTGGGATAGTCGAGCAACACCTGGTTGAGGGCAGCATACACATCACGGTGACCACATCCCTGACAAAGAGCGGGTGGACGTGGAGCCACATCCTCACAAGGAGCGTAGTTCTCTCCTATCTCCATTCCTAATGCTTTCTTTATCAAGTCTGGGTTCAACTCACCCGTACGAGGCAGCTCACCTGTCAGGCGTCCCTTGATGACGGCATTACCCGGCATCACGCCACGTACCTGATCCTCAATAAAGGGTTGTCCCTCCTCAGCAATCAGCACATACTCACAATCGTCCGTCATCCTGCGAATCAATTTCTTTGGAATAGGATACTGGGAGATTTTCAAGACAGGGAACGGGCATCCGCCAGGGAAGCACTCCATCAGATAATTGAAGGCAATACCACTGGCTATCACGCCGAGTTCACGGTCGTCAGCATCAATATACTGGTTATACTTGCTTTCGACAGCCATCTGCTCCAACAAGGGCTGCTGTGCTGTCACGATATCATTGCGCTTACGGGCAAAAGCTGGCAACAACACCCAGCTTGAAGCCTGCGCATCGTAGTTCAGCTCGTTTTGCTGACGCGGTTCGTCAACACAGGTAACGACAGCACGGGAATGTGCCATACGAGTGGTGACACGCATCAGGATGGGAAGACGCAGTTGCTCCGACATATCGAAAGCCTCCTGTATCATATCATAAGCCTCCTGCTGATTACTTGGCTCCAGGGTGGGAATCATCGCAAACTTACCATAGAAGCGCGAGTCCTGCTCATCCTGAGAGGAGTGCATGGAGGGATCGTCAGCCACAAGGACGACGAGACCGCCATTTGTTCCTGTCATACCCGCATTCACAAAAGGATCGGCACATACGTTCAGTCCGACATGCTTCATACAAACCAAAGCACGCTTTCCCATGTATGACATGCCCAGTGCTGCCTCCATCGCTGTCTTCTCGTTAGTCGACCAACGACTATGCACACCACGCTCCTTTGCCAATGGCGACATCTGAATATACTCTGTAATTTCAGTGGAGGGAGTTCCCGGATAGGCATAGACACCACTCAGACCAGCGTCTAATGCACCCTGGGCAATAGCCTCGTCTCCCAATAATAATTTCTTCATATTTTTATTAATTTATATCCATTCTAGTTTGCAAAATTACATTTTTTTCCAGATATATCCAAAATATATTTGGTATTTCGCTCACTTATTTGTACCTTTGCATCCGTTTTGAATATTTATATATATAATAAGGTATAAAAAGATATGATAACAGTCACTAATCTTGCTATTCAGTTTGGCAAGAAAACACTTTATAAGGACGTCAATCTGAAATTCACTAGTGGTAACATTTATGGTATTATCGGAGCTAACGGCGCAGGAAAATCCACCCTACTCCGTGCCATCAGTGGCGAACTGGAGCCCAACAAGGGAACAGTGGAACTGGCTCCCGGAGAGCGTCTGTCGGTATTGGAACAGGATCACTTTAAATATGATGAGTATTCTGTCATGGATACGGTGCTGATGGGTCACCAGCCTCTATGGAAGAACATGAAGGAGCGTGAGGCTCTTTATGCCAAGGATGAGATGACCGAGGAGGACGGCAATCGTGCCGCTGAGCTGGAGATGGCTTTTGCAGAGATGAATGGATGGGAAGCAGAAAGTGAGGCTGCCCAGTTGCTGCAGAACCTTGGTGTCACAGAAGGTCAGCATTATAAGCAGATGGCTGAGATATCCAATAACGAAAAGGTGCGTGTGATGCTTGCAAAAGCTTTGTTTGGACATCCTGACAACCTGTTGCTTGACGAGCCTACCAACGACCTTGACCTGGATACGGTACAATGGCTGGAGGAATATCTCTCCAATCTGGAGCAGTGTGTGCTGGTGGTCAGTCACGACCGTCACTTCCTTGATGCCGTGTCTACCCAGACAGTAGATATAGACTTCGGAAAAGTAACCCTGTTCTCTGGTAACTACTCATTCTGGTATGAGTCGAGTCAGCTCGCTCTCCGCCAGCAACAGAACCAGAAGATGAAGGCTGAGGAGAAGCGCAAGCAGTTGGAGGAATTCATCCGTCGCTTCTCTGCCAATGTGGCAAAATCAAAACAGACGACCTCCCGTAAGAAGATGTTGGAGAAACTGAACGTTGAGGAGATCACACCGTCTACACGAAAGTATCCAGGAATCATCTTCTCGATGGAGCGTGAGCCTGGTACTCAGATTCTTGAGGTTGAAGGACTGAAAGCTGTGGACACTGACGGCACCGTACTTTTCGACAATGTCAACTTCACGATTGAGAAAGGACAGAAGACTGTTTTCCTCTCTCACAACCCCAAGGCGATGACCGCCCTCTTCGAGATTATCAACAGGAACCGTGAGGCTGACGCTGGTACCTATAAATGGGGCGTGACCATCACCACCGCCTATCTCCCACTCGACAATACCGCTTTCTTCCAGAGTGAACTGAACCTGGTCGACTGGCTGAGTCAGTATGGCACAGGTAATGAGGTGATGATGAAATCCTTCCTAGGACGTATGCTCTTTAAAGAAGAGGATATCCTGAAGAAAGTCAACGTCCTCAGCGGTGGTGAGAAGATGCGCTGTATGATAGCACGTATGCAGTTGAAGAACGCCAACTGCCTGATTCTCGACACCCCCACAAACCATCTGGACCTGGAGTCCATTCAGGCTTTTAACAACAACCTGATATCCTTCAAGGGTAATATTCTGTTTGCTTCCCATGACCATGAGTTTATTAATACTGTCGCTGACCGTATCATTGAACTGACACCTAAAGGGACGATTGACAAACTCATGACATATGATGACTATATCTATGATGAGAGCATCAAAGAGAAGAAAGCAGAGCTTTATTCTTGATCATGGCACGGAATTTGCTGTAATAATCTAAAATAATACAACTATGAAAGAAGAAGAAAAGAATCCCCTGGAAGAGGAAGAGACTCTGAAGGAAGAAGAAACTGTAGAATCAGAAAACTCTGAAAATTCGGAAAACTCCGAAAACTCCGAAAACTCGGAAAATTCGGAAAACTCCGAGAATTCGGAAGAGAAAGATCCGTTGGAGGCTGCTCAGGAAGAAATAGAGCTGCTGAAGACACAGATTTTATATAAGACGGCTGAGTTTGACAATTACCGTAAACGTACCCTGAAGGAGAAGGCAGAACTGATCCTGAATGGTGGCGAGAAAGCTGTCAGCGCCATCCTGCCTGTCATTGATGACATGGAGCGCGCCATGGAGAACGGTGAAAAGACAGAAGACCCCGCAGTGCTCCGCGAGGGCATGGAACTTATCTATCATAAGTTCATGAAGGCATTGGAAGGACTGGGTGTCAAGAAGATTGATACGGAGAATGCCGATTTCAATACCGATCTGCATGAGGCTGTCGCCATGGTTCCGGGAATGGGTGATGACAAGAAAGGTAAAGTGATTGACTGTCTCCAGACCGGCTATCAATTAAACGAAAAGGTTATCCGTCACGCTAAAGTGGCTGTAGGACAGTAAGAAATTGACAATTGAATATTGACAATTGATAATATATGGCACAAAAAAGAGACTATTACGAGGTGCTTGGCGTTGACAAGAACGCCACAGAAGATCAGATCAAGAAGGCGTACCGCACCATCGCCATTAAATATCACCCCGACCGTAACCCCGGTAATAAGGAAGCTGAGGAGAAATTCAAGGAGGCTGCCGAGGCATATGACGTATTGCATGACCCACAGAAGCGTCAGCAGTACGACCAGTTTGGATTCAACGGACCACAAGGTGGCTTTGGAGGATTCAGCGCTTCCAGCATGAACATGGACGACATCTTCTCGATGTTCGGTGATATATTTGGAGGACGTGCCGGCTTCGGTGGCTTCAGCAGTGCTCGTCGTGGTCCACAACAGCATCGCGGTAGCGACCTTCGCCTGAAAGTAAAACTGACTCTTGAGGAAATTGCCACGGGTGTCACTAAGAAATTCAAGGTGCGCAAAGACATTCCCTGTGCTCACTGTCATGGTACAGGAGCGGAGGATGGCAGCGGAACGGAGACATGTCCGACATGTCATGGAAGTGGTGTCATCACTCATACCACACAGAGCATCTTTGGAATGATGCAGACACAAGGCACTTGTCCTACCTGTAACGGTTCTGGACATGTCATCAAGAACAAGTGCCGTCATTGTGGCGGTACCGGTGTAGAGAAAGGCGAGGAAGTCGTGGAGATAAAAATTCCCGCAGGTGTAGCAGAAGGAATGATCATCAATGTGCCTGGCAAAGGTAATGCCGGACATAACAAAGGTATCAACGGTGATATACAGGTCTTTGTCGAGGAGATAGAAGACGAGCGTTTCATCCGTGACGACAGTGACCTTATTTATAATTTGTTACTTGACTTCCCAACGGCTGCTTTAGGCGGCGATGTCGAGATTCCTACCATCCAAGGCACTAAGCTCAGGGTGAAAATGGAACCGGGAACGCAACCCGGAAAAACACTCCGCTTAAGAGGAAAAGGACTGCCTGCCGTGCAAGGTTATGGACGTGGCAATGGTGACTTGGTCGTTAATGTCAGTGTATATATTCCTAAGACGCTGAGCCGCGAGGAGAAGGAGGCTATTGAGAAATTCAAACATAGCGACAATTTCCAGGGTGACGCTGCCACTAAGCGCTCCATATTCCAGCGTTTCAAGAACTATTTCAATTAATATACTAACGTCATGAATTATCAAGAGACCTGTGAGTATCTGTATCACCAAATGCCCATGTTCGAAAAGCAAGGAGCTTCAGGATACAAGGAGGGCTTAAGTAATACATGTGCGTTGGATGAGCATTTCGGTCATCCTCATCAGCAATATGCCACTATCCATGTGGGCGGAACCAACGGAAAGGGTTCTGTCTCACATACGCTGGCGGCATTCTTGCAGAAATGTGGGTATCGTGTAGGACTCTACACCTCACCCCATCTGGTGGATTTCAGAGAACGTATCCGCATTAACGGGGAGATGATTCCCGAGGATTACGTGGTTAATTTCGTGGAGAAGGAACGAGCCTTCTTTGAGCCCCTCTCCCCTTCTTTCTTCGAGGTGACCACGGCTCTCGCCTTCAAATATTTTGCCGATAAGAAAATTGATATTGCGGTCATAGAGGTAGGACTGGGTGGCAGACTCGACTGTACAAATATCATAACCCCACTCGTCTCTGTCATTACCAATATCAGTTTCGACCATACCCAGTTCTTAGGGGACACTCTTGCGAAAATAGCCACGGAGAAAGCTGGTATTATAAAGAAAGGTATACCTGTGGTGATTGGTGAGTCACAGGAGGAGACACGTCCTGTCTTTGAGTCGAAAGCGAAAGAAACAGATAGCAAGATTATTTTTGCAGATGACCTCCCTGAAGTGTTGGAAGCTAATCCGCTTGAGACCGGTACGATGCACTATGTGACACGCAACTGGGGAGAACTGGACGGCGAGTTAGGAGGAATCTATCAGGAAAAGAACCTGAATACCGTTTTTGCAGTACTGAAAGAGTTGTCCGGGCTTGGATATCTTTCTGCTTGTACTACTCCAAAAAGCAAAAAACTTTTCCGTGACGAGCTTGCTGATGCCCTGGCACATGTCAGTGGGCTGACAGGATTGACAGGACGCTGGCAGGTAATCTGCCCCGCTCCGCTAACGATATGTGACACTGGGCATAATGTTGGTGGATGGAAGTATCTGAGTCAGCAGATTGCTCAGGTGGAGTGTGATAACCGCCATATCATATTCGGCATGGTTGATGACAAAGACATCCAGCATGTGCTGGAGTTGCTGCCCAAAGACGCTCACTACTATTTTACCCAGGCAGACACCAAACGGGCACTAAATGGTACCATTGTGAAAACTTTTGCCGCTCAACACGGACTGTATGGAGAAAGTTATCCTTCTGTAGTAGAAGCATATAGAGCCGCTAAGGAAGCAGCTTCACTAAAAGATTTCATCTTCATTGGCGGAAGCAGTTATTTGGTCGGGGATTTCCTGAAAAAATGCATTTAGGTGTTTTTAACACTCCAATAAACGTTTTTTTCTTTGTTTCTTTCGTTAAATTCGATTTTTTTAGGTTACTTTGCACGTTAGATACATATGTAACTAAAAACAATCAATTATGGCGAACACAACCGAAAATGAAAACTTGTGTGGTCTGAACCGCAAAGACTTTCAGACCACTATCAATGGTAAGAAAACAGATTTATACATCCTGCGTAACCGTAAGGGGTATGAAGTGGCTATCTCTAACTATGGAGGAGCCATTTGTGCTATTATGGTACCTGACAAGGATGGAAAAGTAGCAAACGTTATTCAAGGACATGGTAGTATCAAACAACTTACCAGTGGCGCAGAGCCCTATTTGTCTACACTTATCGGACGCTGGGGCAACCGTATCTGCAAAGGACAGTTCACACTGAATGGTAAGGAGTATCAGCTTGCCCTCAATGACGGTCCGAACCACTTGCATGGAGGTGCTCAGGGATTTAACTGTAAAGTATGGGATGCCCGTCAGATGGGACCACGTTCTCTTGCCTTACATCGCGTATCTTCCTATGGTGAGGAAGGCTTTACCGGTGAATTAGACGTGACCGTAGAGTTTACGTTCACTGATGACAACGAGTTGGTATTGGAATACCTTGCCACTACTAACAAGAAGACTATTGTCAACCTGACACATCACGCCTTCTTCAGTCTTGCAGGTACGGCTGACCCTACCCCAACTATTGAAGATCAGCTTTGCGAGATCAATGCGGACTTCTATCTACCCACTGACGAGACAGCCATTCCTACTGGTGAGATTCTGAAAGTGGCTGGCACACCATTTGATTTCCGTACCCCTAAAGCCTTTGGCAAGGATATTGACGCTGATCATGAGCAGATTAAGTTCGGTAAGGGCTTTGACCATAACTATGTACTGAATAAGGTGGAAGAGGGTGAACTCAGTTTTGCAGCCAAGATCAAAGATCCCAAGAGTGGAAGAACGCTGGAGTGCTACACGACAGAGCCTGGCATGCAACTCTACACAGCCAACTATGCCAGTGGTTATAAAGGTGCTAATGGCGCAACATTCCCTCGTCGCTCTGCTGTATGTCTGGAGGCACAACACTTCCCAGATACACCTAACCGTCCCTATTTCCCAAGTGTGGTTCTGAACCCTGGTGAGCGTTATAAGCAGAAGACGGTGTATAAGTTCGGTGTAGAAAAATAAATCTCTAAAATCATACAGCATTAATATGAGTAATCAAAAACAAAATGGAAGTCTCATTGCTATTATAACAATGTTCTTCCTATATGCCATGATTGCGTTTGTCACCAATCTTGGCGCACCTATTGGCGTAATATGGAAGAACCAACCAGAGATTGGTGGTTCTAATGTGTTAGGTATCATGGGTAACTTCATGAACTTCTTTGCTTACCTGTTCATGGGTATACCCGCTGGAAAGATGCTGACCAAAGTAGGTTATAAGAAGACCGCCCTTATCGGTATTGCCGTAGGTTTCGTCGGAGTACTTATCCAATTCCTGTCAGGCATGACTGCTGGCATTACTGGTTTTTGTGTTTATCTGTTAGGTGCCTTTATCTCAGGTTTCTCCGTATGTATCCTAAATACAGTGGTGAACCCCATGCTGAACCTTCTGGGTGGCGGTGGAAACCGTGGTAATCAGCTGAACCTTATTGGTGGTACGCTGAACTCTTTGACAGGAACACTGACACCCATGTTGGTGGGTGCCTTGATCGGTACGGTTACCGCTTCTACAAAAATGGCAGATGTCAACCTGGTGATGTATATTGCCATGGCTGTATTCGCTGCGGCATTCGTCATTCTGAACTTTATCCCCATCGAAGATCCAGAATTGGGCAAGGTTACTGCTGACACGAAATTTGAACACTCTCCCTGGTCTTTCCGCCATTGCACACTCGGTGTCATTGCCATCTTTGTCTATGTCGGTGTGGAAGTGGGTATCCCCAGCGGATTGAATTTCTTCCTTTCCGACTCATCGGAAAAAGGTGCCGGTTTGGTGGAGAACGCAGCCACTATCGGTGGTGCCGTGGCAGCTATGTATTGGTTACTCATGCTGATTGGACGTATGGTCTCTGGTTTTATCGCAGGAAAAGTGTCTTCCCGCCAGTTGATGTTAGGAACAACCTTCGTGGCTATGATACTCATTTTGGCTGGTATGCTGCTGCCTAAGACCATCACCGTCACTATGCCATTGTTCAATATCATGACATTCTCTTTCACATCGGCAGTAGTGCCCATCAGCGTCTTGCTGCTTGTCCTGTGTGGTCTCTGCACTTCTATCATGTGGGCTTCTATCTTCAATCTTGCCACGGAAGGATTAGGCAAATACACTGCTCAGGCTTCAGGAATCTTCATGATGATGGTTGTTGGCGGTGGTGTCGTACCCGTTATTCAGAATTTCTTCGCTGACATGATGGGATACATGCCAAGCTATTTCGTTTACCTACTTGCTATGGCTTATATGTTCTATTATGCACTGATAGGCTGCAAGAACGTGAACAAAGACATACCTGTTGAATAATCTTTAAAACAAAAAACTATGATGGATATTGAATTTGTAAGAAGTCGTTTTATCAAGCATTTTGATGGAAAGACAGGAAATGTATATGCTTCACCTGGTCGTATCAACCTGATTGGTGAGCACACGGACTATAATGGTGGTTTCGTTTTCCCTGGTGCCGTCGACAAAGGAGTGATGGCTGAGATGCGTCCCAATGGCACAGAGGACACTGTTATGGCATATGCTATAGACCTCAAGGATCGTGTCGATTTCAAACTCTCCGACCCCAACGGACCTAAAGCGTCATGGGCACGCTATATTTATGGTATCTCTTTGGAGATGAAGAAATTGGGAGTTCCCGTGAAAGGATATAATATTGCATTTGCAGGTGATGTACCTCTCGGTGCTGGTATGTCGTCTTCCGCTGCTATGGAGAGTTGTTTTGCCTGTGGCTTAAATGATTTGTTTGGCGACAACAAGGTCAGTCAATGGGATATAGTCTTGGCAGGTCAGGCAACAGAACATAACTATTGTGGTGTGAACTGTGGTATTATGGACCAGTTCGCTTCTGTATTCGGAAAGGCTGGATGTCTGATGCGTCTTGACTGCCGTTCTCGTGAATTTGAGTATTTCCCCTTTAAACCCGATGGTTATCGTCTGGTATTGTTGGACTCTGTTGTCAAGCATCAGTTGGCAGGCTCTCCTTATAATGATCGTCGTAATTCCTGTGAGAATGTCGTTAAACATATCGCAGCCAAACACCCCGAAGGTAAATTTGAGACATTACGCGACTGCACATGGGAGCAATTGGAAGAGGTTAAAGCGGAAGTTGGTGAGGAAGATTACAAACGTGCCAAGTTTGTACTTGGAGAGAAGGATCGTGTACTCGCCGTCTGTGATGCCCTGACCGAGGGAGACTACGAAAAAGTTGGAGAGATGATGTATAAAACACATGAAGGACTCTCCAAGGATTATGAGGTCTCTTGTGAGGAACTTGATTTCTTGAATGACATTGCTAAGGAAAATGGTGTTACCGGTTCACGTATCATGGGTGGAGGCTTCGGTGGATGTACCATCAACTTGGTCCGCAACGATTTGTATAAGCAGTTCATTGCAGATGCCAAGCAGAAATTCAATGCCAAGTACGGTCATGAGCCCAAAGTTTATGATGTAGTAATTGGCGACGGCTCTCGCAAGCTTTGCTGATATTTTCTGTTTAAAAAAGTTAAATATATAGCCTAAAGTGTTATTTTTACACTTTAGGCTATTGTTTTGTATTGTTATATCAAAAATAAGATGTAAATTTACACCCAAAACAAAAAAACAATAACAAATAACTTAAACATTTTAATATGAAAAACCTAAAGAAATCTTTTTGCGGATGCGGTATAGCATTAGCTATATTCTCCGCATGTAACTCAGGTGAACAGTCAACTCTGACAGTATCAGGACTTGATCCTGCCAAGTTTGACACTGTCATTAACGAAAAACCCGTGAAACTTTACACGCTGAAGAATCAAAACGGGATGGAGGTATGTATTACCAATTATGGTGGTCGTGTGGTTAGTCTGGTTGTACCAGATAAAGACGGAAAGCCTACCGATGTAGTATTGGGATTCGACAATATCGCCCAATATGCTGACACCTTAAACTCACCCTCTGATTATGGTTCTTCCGTTGGTCGATATGCCAACCGCATTAAAGAAGGCAAGTTCGTCCTGAATGATTCTACTTATCAGTTAAAGAAGAATGACGGTCCCAACTGTCTGCATGGTGGTGGCAATACAGGCTGGATGCATCAGGTATACGATGCAGAGCAGATTGGTGACTCTATCCTTAAATTAACCATTGTTGCAGAGGATGGCGAGAATGGGTTCCCTGGCAAGGTAACTGCCATTACTACCTATAAGGTCACTGCAGATAACACACTGGATATGACATGGGAAGCTGAGACCGACAAGCCGACCATCATCAATCAGACTAATCACAACTACTATAATCTGAGTGGTGATTTCACTAAGGCAGGTTATGACCAGGTATTATATGTCAATGCAGATCAGTTCACGCCGAGCGACAAGCTTTATATTCCCACAGGAGAGATTAAGTCTGTAGAAGGAACACCTATGGATTTCCGTACCCCCCATGCTATTGGCGACAGCATTCAGTCTTCATTCGACCAGATTCAGAATGCCACAGGATATGACCATAATTTCTGTCTGAACACCAAAGGTGATGACACTAAGGTATGTGCAAGCCTGTATTCTCCCAAGACAGGCATTTTCATGGAGATGTATACTAACGAGCCTGGTGTACAAGTATATTCCGGTAATTTCCAGGGCGTTGGTCGTGATGCCGACATCATCCGCAAGCACGGTCTGAAATATCCGAAGCACGTCAGCGTATGTCTGGAGAGCCAGAAATACCCCGACAGTCCCAACCATTCTGATTGGGTACAGCCTGTATTGAACCCTGGAGAGAAATATTACAGCCACGCTGCCTATAAGTTCTCTATTAAATAAGCACATATCAAAAAACATTAATAAATAGTATATCACATTATGGCATTATTAGATTGGATTGTCATTGGCGTGTTCTGTCTGGCGCTGATCGGCATTGTAGTATGGGTCGTTTCACAGAAGAACGACAACTCAGCAGACTATTTTCTTGGTGGTAAGGATGCGACATGGATTGCCATTGGTGCAAGTATCTTCGCCTCCAACATCGGTTCAGAGCACTTGATCGGACTTGCCGGTGCAGGTGCCTCCTCAGGTATGGCGATGGCACACTGGGAGATTCAGGGATGGATGATCCTGATTCTCGGTTGGGTCTTCGTACCTTTCTATACACGAAGCATGGTATACACGATGCCTGAGTTCTTGGAGCGCCGCTTCAACAAGGAGAGCCGCACCATCCTCTCTGTCATCTCTCTGATCAGTTATGTGCTGACAAAGGTTGCCGTGACGGTTTATGCCGGTGGTCTGGTGTTCCAACAGGTATTTGGCATCAAGGAACTCTGGGGCATTGACTTCTTCTGGATTGCCGCTATTGGTCTGGTGTTGATCACCGCCATCTACACCGTCTTCGGTGGTATGAAGAGTGTGCTCTATACCTCCGTGTTGCAGACACCTATCTTATTATTAGGCTCTCTCATCATCCTCGTTCTCGGACTGAAGGCACTCGGCGGATGGGATGAGATGATGGCTGCCTGCTCCGTACAGACTGTCAATGAGTATGGTGACCACATGACCGACCTGATGCGTGACCTCCGTGACCCGCAGTATCCTTGGCTCGGCGCACTGGTTGGCTCTGCCGTTATCGGATTCTGGTACTGGTGTACTGACCAGTATATCGTACAGCGTGTGCTCTCTGGTAAAGACGAGAAGGAAAGCCGCCGTGGTACCATCTTCGGTGCTTACCTGAAACTGCTGCCCGTCTTCCTGTTCTTGATTCCAGGTATGATTGCCTATGCGCTGAGCACCAAGGGTATTACCCTGCCCAGTGGTGAGGTCTTCGTCCTGTCGACACCTGACGCTGCCTTCCCCACCCTCGTGGCTAAGATCCTGCCTGCTGGTGTGAAAGGTCTGGTAGTCTGCGGTATCCTCGCTGCCTTGATGTCATCGCTGGCATCTCTGTTCAACAGTTCCGCTATGCTGTTCACCATCGACTTCTGGAAGCGCTTGAAGCCAGAGACTCCTGAGAAGCAACTCGTGCGTATCGGTCAGGTCGCTACCGTTGTCATCGTGATCCTTGGTATTCTGTGGATTCCCATCATGCGTTCTGTTGGTGACGTGCTCTACAACTACCTGCAGGATGTCCAGTCAGTTCTTGCACCTGGTATCGCCTCTGCCTTCCTGTTGGGTATCTGCTGGAAGCGCGCCTCTGCCAAGGGTGGTATGTGGGGTTTGCTGAGTGGTATCATCATTGGTCTCACCCGTCTGGGTGCCAAGGTTTACTACAGCAACGCCACCGATGCCGCAAACAACTGGTTCAAGGCTATCTTCTATGATTTCAACTGGCTCTATTTCTGTGGTGTGATGCTGATTGTCTGCTGTCTGGTTGTCATCATCGTATCACTCTGCACAGAGGCTCCTGACGAGAAGAAGATCCAGGGCTTGGTATTCGGAACGTCTACTCCTGAGCAGCGTGCCGCTACCCGTGCTAGTTGGAACCACTGGGATGTGATACATACCGTTATCATCCTGACTATTACTGTTGCTTTCTATATTTACTTCTGGTAAAATACAAATCGACACGAATAGGATATGACGATATTCTATAATGAACACTCGAAAGTCTTAGTGTCTGTCGACTGCATCATCTTCGGCTTTGACGAGAATAAGTTGAAGGTATTGATCGGCAAGCGCAAGATGGATCCAGGACGAGGAGAATGGAGTCTCTACGGAGGCTTCGTTCGCCTCGACGAGAGTGTGGACGACGCCGCATACCGTACGCTCTATGAACTTACTGGTATGCGTAACATCTACATGCGACAGGTAGGTGCGTTCGGCAGTGTCGACCGCGACCCGGGTGAGCGTGTCATCTCGGTTGCCTATTACGCACTTATCAACGTGAAGGACTATGACCATCGTCTCCTGGAGGAGCACGGTGTGGAATGGGTTGACTTCGACAAAATGCCGCCTCTCTACTCCGACCACATGGAGATGGTCAAGAAAGCCCGTAACCTGATGAGGAACAAGATCAAGACAGAGCCCGTAGGCTTCCGCTTGCTTCCCAATCTCTTCACACTCACCCAGCTACAGCGTCTCTACGAGGCTGTCAATGGTGAAGAACTTGACAAGCGTAATTTCCGTAAGCGTATCAAGGAGATGGATTTCATTGAGAAGACTGAACTTATTGACAAGACCTCTTCCAAACGAGGCGCTTACCTTTATCGATTCAACCGTCGTGTATATGACGAAGATCCCAACTTTAAATTATAATATTATGTTAGAAGAATTAAAAGAAAAAGTATTCCGTGCCAATCTTGACCTTGTAAAGCACAACCTGGTGATTTACACATGGGGTAACGTGTCAGGTATTGACCGTGAGAAAGGCTTAGTAGTTATCAAGCCTTCAGGTGTTGACTATGACCAGATGAAAGCGTCGGACATGGTTGTTGTAGACCTTAAGACGGGAAAAGTAGTTGAAGGAGACTTAAATCCCTCTTCCGATACTCCTACCCACCTTGTATTATATAGAGCATTCCCTGAGATTGGCGGTGTGGTACACACACACTCCACTTATGCTACAGCATGGGCTCAGGCTGGTAAGGATATCCCCAACATCGGAACAACACACGCAGACTATTTCCATGATGAGATTCCATGTACTTATGACATGACCGAGGACCAGATGGCTGAGTATGAGTATAATACCGGTGTCGTGATCGTCAACCGCATCGAGGCTGGTAATATCAACCCAATACACACTCCTGGTGTGTTGGTTAAGAACCACGGTCCTTTCTCATGGGGTAAGAATCCCGACAATGCCGTCTATAATGCTGTCGTGATGGAGCAGGTGGCAAAGATGGCTTTTGTATCTTTCTCTGTCAATCCCAACACGACGATGAACCCCCTGTTGATAGAGAAGCATTTCAGCCGTAAACATGGTCCCAATGCCTACTACGGACAGAAGAAGAAATAAACAATATCACTATTAACTTAAAAAACGAGAAAATGAAAGCATTTGATAATTATGAGATATGGTGGGTAACTGGTGCGCAGTTGCTCTATGGAGGTGATGCCGTCGTTGCTGTTGACGGACACTCCAAGGAAATGGTGGAAGGTCTTAATAACAGTGGAAACATTCCTGTAAAGGTTGTTTATAAAGGCACTGCCAACAGCTCTAAAGAAGTAGAGGCTGTGATGAAGGCTGCCAATAATGATGACAAATGTATTGGTATCATCACATGGATGCACACCTTCTCTCCTGCCAAGATGTGGATCAAGGGACTGCAGGACTTACAGAAGCCTTTGCTACACTTCCATACACAGTATAACGCAGAGATTCCCTGGGACACCATGGATATGGACTTCATGAACCTCAACCAGAGTGCTCATGGTGATATCGAGTTCGGACATATCTGTACTCGTATGCGTGTTCCACGCAAAGTGGTTTGCGGCTATTGGAAGAATGAGGAAGCCCAAAAGAAGATTGCCGTTTGGGCTCGTGTCGCAGCAGGTGTCGCTGATGCCAAGAACGTACGCTGCCTGATGTTCGGTATGAACATGAACAACGTAGCAGTAACGGATGGCGACCGCGTTGAGTTTGAGCAGCGTCTGGGTTACCATGTAGACTATTACCCTGTCAGCTCTTTGATGGATTATTTCAAGAAGGTAACTGACGTAGAGGTCAATGCCCTGGTAGAAGAATACAAAAAGGAATACACCATTAAGATTGACGAGAGTGGCGAGGAAGTTTATTGGGAGAAGGTAAAGAATGCCGCCAAGGCTGAGATTGCCCTCCGCCGTGTACTGAAAGACGAGGGTGCTACTGCCTTCACCACCAACTTTGACGACCTTGGTGATGCGGACATTAACGATCCTAACTTCGTTGGTTTCGACCAGATACCAGGTCTTGCCTCCCAGCGTCTGATGGCTGAGGGTATCGGCTTTGGTGCTGAGGGAGACTGGAAGACCGCTTGTCTGTACCGTACGCTATGGGTTATCCAGCAAGGTATGCCTACCGGCTGTTCTTTCCTGGAGGACTACACTCTCAACTTCGCTGGCGACCGCAGCTCTTGTCTGCAGAGCCACATGCTGGAAGTATGTCCGCTGATTGCAGTAGACAAACCCAAACTCGAGGTTCACTTCCTCGGAATTGGTATCCGTAAGCAGCAGACTGCCCGTCTCGTCTTCACCTCTAAGGTGGGACGTGGTATCAAGGCTACTGTCGTTGACCTTGGCAACCGTTTCCGTCTGATTTCACAGGAGGTAGAGTGTATCGAACCGAAACCCATGCCTAACCTTCCTGTCGCTTCTGCTTTGTGGGTACCACAGCCAACCTTCGAGATTGGTGCTGGTGCATGGATTCTTGCCGGTGGCACACACCACAGTGCATTCTCCTACGACATAACAGAAGAGTATTGGGAAGACTTCGCTGAGATTCTTGGTCTCGAGTATGTCAAGATCAACAAGGATACTAAGACATACGAGTTCAAGCAGCAACTTCAGAATAATGAGATTTACTACATGTTGAACAAAGCCCTTCGCTAAGCTATGGATAAACAACAAGCAAAACAAGTTATTGAAGCAGGTAAGGCCATCCTCGGCATCGAGTTTGGCTCTACCCGCATCAAGGCAGTGCTCATCGATGAGCAAAACAAGCCTATCGCTCAGGGGTCACACGAGTGGGAGAACCAACTCGTTGACGGTTTATGGACTTACTCTACTGAGGCAATATGGTATGGTCTTCAGGACTGTTATGCCGACCTCCGCAAAGCTGTCCTTAACGAGTATGGCTGTGAGATAGAGACCTTGGCGGGTATTGGATTCTCTGCTATGATGCATGGATATATGGCATTTGATGAGTCTCAGCAGATTTTGGTTCCTTTCCGTACATGGCGTAACACCAATACGGCAAAGGCTGCCGCAGAACTTAGTGAGCTCTTCAACTACAATATCCCTCTCCGTTGGAGTATCAGTCATCTGTATCAGTGCATCCTCGACAACGAGGAGCATGTGAAGGACATCAAGTTCCTCACAACCCTCGCAGGATATATCCATTGGCAAGTAACAGGTCAGTTTGTTTTGGGTGTTGGTGACGCTTCCGGTATGATACCTGTTGACCCAGCTACCAAGACCTATGATGCCACGATGGTCGAGAAGTTTGATAAACTGGTGAGCATGAAACAATATCCATGGAAACTAAAAGATATTCTTCCTAAGTCATTAAGCGCAGGAGAGAATGCAGGTTTCCTGACTCCTAAAGGTGCTAAGATGATTGACATCAGTGGACATTTGAAAGCTGGTATTCCTGTTTGTCCTCCTGAGGGTGATGCAGGAACGGGTATGGTTGCCACCAATGCCGTCAAGCAGCGTACAGGTAATGTCTCTGCAGGAACTTCTTCTTTCTCGATGATTGTTTTGGAGAAACCGTTGTCTAAACCTTATGAGATGATTGACATGGTAACTACTCCTGACGGCAGTCTCGTGGCAATGGTACACTGTAACAACTGCACCAGTGAGCTCAACAACTGGGTGAAGATGTTCCGTGATTATGAGCAACTGATTGACAAGGTACAAGAGAAGCATCTGGTTTATCAGGTTCTTTATACTCATGCACTTCTTGGTGATCCTGACTGTGGTGGTCTTGTAGCCTACAACTACATCTCCGGTGAACCCGTCACAGGTCTTTCAGAAGGTCGCCCGATGATTCTTCGCAGTCCTGATGACAACTTCACTCTTGCCAATGTGATGCGTGCTGAACTTTATTCTTCTATCGTTGTTCTGAAGATAGGTAACGACATTCTGCTTAAAGAGGAGAAAATCAAGGTTGACCGCATCACTGGACATGGTGGACTGTTCAAGACCAAAGGTGTAGGACAACGTTTCCTTGCAGCAGCCCTCAACACTCCAATCTCTGTTATGGAGACTGCTGGTGAAGGCGGCGCATGGGGTATCGCATTACTCTCAGCTTTCCAAATCCGCAATCCGAAGAAGCTCAATCTGGAAGACTATCTGGATCAGGTTGTCTTTGCCGGCAACCAAGGTACGTCAGTAGATCCTATTGCTGAGGATGTGGCAGGCTTCGAGAAATATACTGAGAATTACAAACGTTGTCTGCCTGTTGAGCAGAGTGCGGTAGATCATAAACTCTAATGAAGGGGAAAAGATCATTTATTTTCATGGTGCTCAGTGCCTTTGTGGCACTGGGCATTCATGCTCAAAATGAATCATGGCTATCACGTAATTTGAAGAAAGGTATGAATTACCTTGACTCCCTATGGGTGGCAAAGGTAGACACAAACTATATTGAAGTTCCCAAGAAGCCCTGGCGTGTTGTCATCTATCCAAAGGTTAACATGATCGATGTGAAGATGAACCACCAAATAGACTTGTCAACGACAGCCTATCGAGAATTGGACGATTTTACGGATGTTGATTGGACGATGCGCATCAATCCACCACTTGCCACCTACTTAGGTGTATGGGTTGGCTACCGGGGGCTTGGTATCGGCTATTCCATCCCTCTCATCAAAAACGCAGGACGCTATTGGACAGTCAGCTCCACAGGAACTCATTACGGTTTGATCTTCAGTCTTCGCCGTTTCAAGACGCAGGACATGAAATTAGACGCAAATGTCCGTATCGGAGATAATGAGATGTCTGAGAAAGCCGTACCTTACAAGAGCCATGCCCCTATCTGGGTGCGTTCCGTTTTCCTTGACGGCTATTATGTCTTCAACGGTAAGCATTATTCCCAGGACGCTGCCTATAACCAGTCTGTCATCCAGCGACGTTCTGCCGGTTCCCTCCTCTTGGGTGCCTCCTGGTATCAGTCATCCATCGACTACTCCGACAAGTTGAACGGGGAGTTCATCTCTGCCGCCAGTGGCGTCGGTAAAATCAAGGTACAACAGGCAAACATCGGTATTGGGTATGGCTACAACTGGGTTCCCGCGAAAGGGTGGCTTTTCAATATCATGGTGATGCCCACAGTCAGTGTCTATAACAGGGTGAAGGTGACTACCTATGACTCCAACTATTCTTTCGATATAGTCCAAGAGAATACAGAGAACTATGGTAACTGGAACGCTGAGACGCACGAATGGTCAAACGGTGAGAAGAAAAGACCACTTCCCTTTGACGAGCAAGACCTCTCTTGGCAGAATGACGTAGAGATGTGGGAAACAGGCGAGCGTATCAACAAGACCCGCTGGAAGGTGAATATCAACGGACGGGCGGGAATCACCTATAACGGTAAGAACTGGTTTGCCAATGTCTATGGACAGTTGCACCGCTTTTCCTATAACCACGACAATACCAGTGTCAAGATGTGGGACTGGTATGTCAATACGCAATTCGGTATCCGATTTTAATCAAATAACAACTAAAAACAATGAAAAAGTTACTATCAACCCTTGTCATTGCTTGTTCAATGACTGCTTCTGCATCAGCAGCTGACGTGGTGAAAGCTACCCTTCATGCCGACCAACCTGGTGCGAAAATCAATCGCGAGATTTACGGTCAGTTCTCCGAGCATCTGGGATCTTGTATCTATGGCGGTCTCTGGGTCGGCAAGAACTCTCCCATCCCCAACATCAACGGCTATCGCAAGGATGTGTTCGAGGCTCTGAAGAAATTACAGGTTCCTGTGCTCCGCTGGCCGGGTGGCTGTTTCGCCGACGACTATCACTGGATGGACGGTATCGGTCCTCAGAGTCAGCGTCCTTCTCTGCGTAACAACAACTGGGGTGGTACTATTGAAGACAACTCCTTTGGTACTCATGAATTCCTGAACCTCTGCGAGATGCTGGACTGCGAACCGTACATCAGTGGTAATGTGGGCAGCGGTACCGTCAAGGAGATGGCACAGTGGGTGGAGTATATGACCAGCGACGGTGATACACCCATGGCTCGTCTGCGTCGTCAGAACGGTCGTGAGAAGGCATGGAAAGTGAAGTACTTCGGTATCGGCAACGAGGCTTGGGGCTGTGGTGGTAACATGACACCTGAGTACTATTCGGACGAGTATCGTAAGTTCAACACCTATCTTCGTGACCAAGGTGCCAACAAGCTCTACCGCATTGCCAGTGGTGCTTCCGACTATGACTACAACTGGACCAAGGTATTGATGGAGAAGATTGGCAACCGCATGCAGGGTGTCAGTCTGCACTACTATACATGTTCTGGCTGGGACGGTTCCAAAGGCTCTGCCATCAACTTCAACAACGACCAGTATTATTGGGCTTTAGGAAAGTGTCTCGAGATAGAGGATGTCATCAAGAAACATAAAGCGATCATGGACGAGAAAGACCCCAAGCATCAGGTGGGACTGCTCGTTGACGAATGGGGCACCTGGTGGGACGAGGAACCGGGTACGATTTCAGGACATCTCTACCAGCAGAATGCTCTCCGCGACGCTTTCGTGGCTTCCCTCTCTCTCAATGTCTTCCATCGTCATACCGACCGTGTGAAGATGGCGAACATCGCTCAGGTGGTGAATGTGCTGCAGTCGATGATTCTCACCGACCAGGAAGGTACCGGTCACATGGTTCTTACACCCACCTATCATGTCTTTGAGATGTACACTCCTTTCCAGGATGCCACCTACTTGCCTATTGATATCGACAGCGAGATTATCCAGGTGAGCAAGGCATATTTCAAGGAGAAGGAGAATGCCAAGGATGCAGGCTACCGCCCTCTCCCACTCCTCTCTGCCTCTGCAGCCAAGACGAAGGATGGCAGTGTCGTGGTGGCACTGACTAATGTCAGTCTTGACCAGGACAAGACCGTTGAGGTGAAACTTAGCGGTTGCAATGCCAAGACGGTCAGTGGTCGTATTCTCACCTCCAAAAAAGTGGATGACTATAACGACTTCAAAAACCCTGACAAGGTCGCTCCTGCAGACTTCAAGGATGCCAAGATAAAGAAAGACGTGCTTACCGTCAAGGTTCCTGCCAAGAGTCTGGTAGTCCTTTGCGTGAAATAAAGCCTCTTTTCATGTCAAATAAAGGCTCCATTCGATATGAATGGAGCCTTTATTTATTGGATATCCAACTCTTCCTTTAGGAAATTCACACACTGTCGGAACAGGTGGTTACGGGTGTTACCCCCGAAAATACTGTGGTTGCGGTTGGTATAGACGAGCTGACGGAAGTCTTTATCTGCTTGCACAAGTACCTCTGTATATTCGGCTGTGTTACGCAGATGGACATTGTCATCGGCACTGCCATGACAGAGCAATAGTGCACCATTCAACTGACTGGCACGTGAGATGGGACAGTCATCATAACCCGTAGGATTCTCTTTGGGAGTACGCATAAAACGCTCCGTATAGATGCTGTCGTAGAAACGCCAGGATGTGACAGGGGCTATGGCAACACCGGCACGGAAGACAGGACGACCCTCCGACATGGACATCAGTGTATTGAAACCGCCATAGCTCCATCCCCAGATGGCAATACGGTCTTTATCCACATACGACTGCTTTCCTAACCACAAGGCAGCCTCCACTTGGTCGTGTGACTCCAGGTCACCCAACCGCAGATAAGTGCATTTCTCAAAATCTGCACCCCGTCCTCCTGTTCCACGACCATCCACACAGACACAGAGGAAGCCCTGCTGGCAGAGATATTGCTCAAGGATAGCCCCCTGACTGTTCATACCGATATTCCAGGCATCCTTCACCTGCTGACTGCCCGGTCCGCTATACTGGTACATAATCACCGGGTAACGCTTAGTGGCATCGAAGTTGGCTGGCTTTACCATCCAGCCGTTGAGAGTGATACCATCGGATGTGGTCATGGTAAAGAGCTCACGACTGCCAAGCTGTTCCTTCGCCAGTTGTTCGCGCAACTCCTTATTGTCAACAAGTGTGGTGATCGCTTTGCCACTGTTGTTACAAAGAGTCACAACGGGGGGCGTGTTCAGATTGCTCCAGACATGGATAAATGACTGATAGTTACTGCTGAAGACGGCACTACTCCACCCAGCCTTATTAGTAAGACAGGTTGTCTTGCCATTCGCCTGGGTCATGAAGACACGCTGGTCTGTAGCACCATATTGATGAGAGGCATAGTACACATTCCCCGTCTGGTCATCGACACCATAGACCTCACTGACCTCATAGTCACCGTGGTCCACCTGACGAAGCAACTGCCCGTTCATATTATAAAGGTATAGGTGCATCCAACCGTCACGCTCGCTGGGCAGCAGGATATACTTGCCGGTCACCTTCATATTCTCCACACAATCCTCCTTGATATATTTAGGGGTCTTGTCCTCTATCAGCAACTGACAGACGGTAGACAATGGATTTGCCGTATAGACACGCAGGCAGTCCTGATGACGGTTCATGGTCATCACCAAGACTTTCTGTGCCTCATGGGTAGACTTCAGACGGGGTATATAACCGTCGGTGTCAAGCGGTACCTGTAACTGACGAGTCTGACGACTGGCAATATCAAAGCTCCATACACTGCACTTGGAATTATCAGCACCAGCGATGGGATATTTGTAGGTGTAGGCACCAGGATATTCCGTGAACTCATTACGCTCCGGCTTCAGTCCCTTATATAAAGGCATGGAATACTGGCAGACAGCACGCTCGTCATAGCGTACCCATACCAGTTGCTTGCTGTCGGCAGTGAAAACCATGGCACGACTGTGCCCAAACTCTTCCTCATTGACCCAGTCAGGAATACCGTTAATCACCTCATTCTTCTTGCCATCCTTCGTCACCTGACTCTCCGCATTGTCGTAGAGCAGTTTGATAAGGAAGATATTGTTCGCACGGACAAAGGCAATCATCGTTCCATCAGGTGAGAACAAAGGAGTCTGCTGTGCACCATGGTCCGACAATGGTACCATTTTCCGACTGGCAATGGTATAGATGTAATAATCAGCGGTAAAAGAATGGCGGTAGATGGATTTCCTGTTGGTCTCTATCAATATACGCTTTCCGTCAGGACTCATGATATAGCCGCTGATATATTCCACCTTGGTATTGGCAGCATCAAACAATGTCTCCAACACCTTTCCTGTCTTGAAGGAGTAACGGGAGATGGTCTTTCCATCATCACCAAGTTGCGTATAGCTCTCACCATCAGCAGCTGGTGTCACACCACGGATATTGTCAGGTATGAATTGTCCACTGGTGATTTGCCGTAAATCCAAGCCGTTTGCTGCTAACGGAATCAGCATCAGCAGCAGAAAAAGTTTCATCTTGTTCATCATATAGTTGTTAATAGCGGGCATCTTGAAGCAATTCCTCAATGCTGATATCTTTATGCTGTTTCATAAAGCTGTCAACGTATGCCACATGATCATTCTCGAAGACAGAACGGTTGGTCACTTGGTTGACCACCCACTGTATCTTTCCCATATGCCGATCATGCTGTTCATGGGTCGGGTTCTGAGCAGCAAGGGGATATAGACTGAGCAGATAAAAACTAAGACAGTCCGGCGTTATCATTGAACGGGTCATCAGCCGGCGCTGTCCTTCGGTATAGTGAGTCACATAGAAAGGATAGTCTGCACCCAGATATTTATCCAATGAGATTCCTAAGGTCGTGCCTCCCACAATGATACTTTGATCGAAAGATCCTATCTGTGCATATACCTGTGGCATCTCTAAAGAAGGAATGATTTCACGCAATTGGTGGAAAGCATCCGTTAACTCCTTGTTCAGGTCCTCTATGTCGGCGAACTGTTTCTGAACGTCACTGATCAGTTGTTGTAAGGTAGAGTCTTTGAAGAAATGCAGGAATTTGGTGTTGATATCCGGTTCATTAACCTGTCCTATGCGCAGCACATCTTCTATCAGTGTCCGGGTCTGCATCGGATAGGTCTTGTTCATCTGAAGGAGTGCCGAATAATCTCCTGTTGTCAGATACAGACTCTCCAAACGGTCGTATCGCTCAATGGTCACACTCTTTACACTTGAAGTGTCCTCAGTAGACTTCAAGTGCCACTCACAACCTAAGCAGATGAGCATGGTAGCAAAGAGCAAATAGTAAACTTTACGCACTGTATAACGACAGATAAAATGATTTATTTGTGTTAAATATCGATGCAAAAGTACTAAAAAACATTTTAAAAACCAAATTTTAACCTAAAAAAGATAAAAAATAGTGCAATATTATGTCTTTTTCGTTTATTTGTGTGAAATTTGTAATCGCATAACATTAAATATTATTATGAGAAAACTAATCTGTACTTGTCTTTTATGCCTTGGCGGTGTGACCGCATGGGCAAACCATACGATTACCGTTGTCGCCAGCAATCCAATGAATATGGAAAGGAATGACCAACCTGTTGTCATTGACCTCAAACCTTATGGTGAGGTTCGTTCCGCAGTAGTTACAGCAGACGGCAAGGAAATTCCGTGTCAGTTAGACGACCTCAACCAGGATGAGGTGTTTGACGAACTGTGTTTCCTCGTCAATCTTGGAAAGAAAGAGAAGAAACAATATGTTGTGGAACTGTTTGAGCAGGGAGAGCCCCGCTCCTACCCTGCCCGTGTTTATGCGGAGATGGTCATGGCTAATACCAAGAACAAGAAACTGAAGAAGAATCAGCAGAACAACTATATCGAGTCTATAACAGCACGAGGTGATGCCGCTTATACCTATAACCTCCAGCATCATCATGGTGTAGACTTCGAAAGTGAACTGAATGGCATCCGCATCTATTTTGATGCCCGCCAGACATTAGACTTATACGGGAAATACCAGAAACGGCTGGAACTGAAGGATACGCAGTTCTATACTGACAAAGAACAGAAAGCACAAGGGTATGGCGATGATGTGTTGTGGGTAGGACAAACCTTCGGACTCGGTGCTTTCCGTGGCTGGGATGGCAAGAAGCCCACACTGGTGGAGCCAGTCCGTACCCGTACCCAGCGTATCATCAGCTATGGTCCTTTGCGTGCTATTGTTGAACTGGTAGACCGTGGCTGGCAGGTGGATGCCCATCATACTCCTGTCAACATGACTATTCGTTACACTCAGTATGCGGGACATCGTGACACTGATGTAGACATTTTCTTCAACAAAGATGTCAGTGACTACCGTTTCTCTACTGGTGTCATCAACGTGAAAGGCTCTGAGGAGTTCTCCGACAAGAAAGGACTCCGTGCATGCTGGGGAGCAGACTTCCCCACCAATGACACCATCAATGGCAAGCGTGAGACAGTAGGTCTTGCCGTTTTACTGTCACAACAGAACATCGTGAGTGAAGAGCCTGCCAACAAAGACAATTACGCCTATGTGGTGAAAGTGAATGGCACTCACATGGCATACAAAGTCAACTACACCTCTGCCAATGAGACATTCGGCTACCATTCCGCAAAAGAATGGTTCGACTATCTCACGGCATGGCGACAAGAGGTAGAGCGTCCGATTACTGTCAAAATCAAGAATTAGAACTTGACCTTCTTCTTGGCAGCCTTACTCTCATTCTGCATACGGTCGAGGGCTGTGACAAGGAAGACATACTTGCCTTGTTCTAAAGTTGTGGGAATCTCATAATAGCAGTCTGTCGTGATGGCGACAATATGTGAGGGATCATCTATATTGATATCCTCACTGCGCAGGAAACGATAGACGACGTATTTTGCTGCCTCGTCACCCCACTTCTTGGACTTGGGGGCTGTCCACATCAACACTTTTTGTCCGTTGATATCAAACACTTTCAGCTTACGCACCTTGCCGGGTGCTTTATCATCGATGTGTGGCATCAGTGGTTGCAGAGCGGGATAACGCCAATAGACATTCCGCAAGTTGGTGCCATAGTTGCCGATATTGTCGACAGCTGCCTTGGCATACCATAATACCGTACCCTGAACACCTGCGTTCTCTTGGTGAAGCCGCATCTTGGCTGGTAGCTGATGACTTTTCTTGTTCTGTGGGTCGGCATGCTTGACGGTCCGCTCCACATCTTCACCAATAAACAGAGGACGGGCTGAGGCATGGTCGCTCCACCAACGTATCAGTTCTGTATAGTCAGCAGCCTTATGTCCCATCTCCCAATATAATTGCGGAACCGTATAGTCAACCCATCCTTTCTCTATCCATAACAGGACATCGGCATACAGGTCATCATAGTTCTGCAAGCCATTGGTCTTACTCCCCCGCGGGTCGTTTTTCTGATTGCGATAGATACCAAAAGGACTCACTCCAAACTTCACCCATGGTTTTACACGGTGGATAGTTCCATATAACTGCTCGATAAGCAGATCGACCTGATGGCGTCGCCAGTCATTCTTGTTGGAGTAACCTTGCGGGTTGGCACGGAACTGGTCATCATCAGGAATTGACTTACCTGCGACCGGATACGGATAGAAATAGTCATCGATATGCAGTCCGTCAACATCATAACGGTTTAGGATATCCTCTACTATCGTGCAAATGTAATTGCGGTTTTCCTGCAAGGCAGGATGAAGCACCATCAACCCGTCATACTCAAAGGCACGTTCCGGATGCTGGTTACAAATATGATTGGGAGCCAATGCATAGGCAAGTTTTGATTTGGCGCGATAAGGATTGATCCATGCATGCAGTTCCATTCCCCTTTTGTGACATTCGGTAATCATCCACTGCAGGGGATCCCAATATGGTGACGGTGCCTTACCCTGTACTCCTGTCAGGAAATGGCTCCATGGCTCGATACTGCTGGGATAAAGGGCGTCACAGGCTGGACGCACCTGGAAGATAATGGCATTCGCCCCATCTTTCTGTAACTCATCCAACTGGTAGGAAAGCGTCCTTTGCATCTTCTCCGTACCAATGTTCTGAAACTGCCCGTTTACACACTGAATCCATGCGGCACGGAACTCTCTTTTAGGAACAATGTATGTCTGTGCTTGCAGCAAATTCACGCAGCACAATAATATCCAAATAATATTTCTTCTCATAACTATGAACTATGAACTCTAAACTATGAACTTATAAATCTCCTCCGTCCAGTCTTCACCATTCACGGGACAGAACGTGTGAAATCCTATCTGACTGGCAGCAGCGACATTACGAGGACCGTCGTCAACAAACAGGATCTCATCGGGGAATGTTTTCTCTTGCATCAACACATGACGGAAAATCTCTTCTGAAGGTTTCATCATCTTCAACTGATAACTCAGATAACAATGGTCGAAGTAATCTGCCAAAGAGTGGCCGTGCCCGTCAAAGGCGGGACTCATCGCCCATTCCATCATATATGGATTCGTATTCGACAACAACACCACACGATAACCTTGTTGACGCAACCGTTGAACAATGTCCAGATTGCGCTGAGGAACATCTTTTGCATATCCTTGCCATGCATAGGCACATTGCTGGGAAGTATACTCCTTACCTGTCAGTTTGCCCAGTTCTACACGAAACTCCTCCGCCGTAATAAGCCCATGTTCTAAATCACCGAAAATACCAGTCTGGGTATAGGGGTTGAGGTAATCCTCCACGTTCTCCGCACCAATCTCCTTAAAACGGCTTATCGCCTGCGGCTGGTCAATAGTGATGATGACACCTCCTAAGTCAAATGCTATTGTTTTGATCATATCTCAAAAAAGTTTTTCTTTTGTTTTCTTGCCTCATCCAAGGACAGCATTTGTTGCTCTTGTGAATATTCCTCACGCAAATGCTGATATTTTGTTTTCAGTTCCTGCTCCATCTTCTCTTCCTCGCTCTTATTAAGCAATCTGGCAGCAACCAAAGCATTCTGGGAAGCATCTTTCATCCAAACGACGGGACCTCCATAGACGGGGGCTATCTTCAAGGCGACATGGAGCTCGCTGGTCGTTGCTCCGCCAATCATGATAGGAATATCCAGCCCTGCACGCTGCATCTCATGAGCCACATTGACCATTTCCTCCAAACTGGGAGTAATCAGTCCTGAGAGTCCGATGATGTCCGCCTTGATCTCAACAGCTTTCCGTACAATCTGCTCCGCAGGAACCATGACACCCATATCAACAACCTCATAACCATTACATGCGAGGACAACAGCGACAATGTTCTTGCCAATATCATGGACGTCGCCCTTCACTGTAGCAAGAAGGACTTTCCCGGCTTTCTTCTCAGACCCCTGCTGCTGTTGCTGGATAACGGGTTGCAGGATCTCGACGGCTTGTTTCATGGTCCTTGCTGTCTTAACCACTTGAGGCAGAAACATCTTACCACAACCAAACAATCGTCCTACTTCATTCATTCCAGCCATCAGGGGACCTTCGATAATATCCACTGCCCTGGGATACTTTTTCATCGCCTCGTCTATATCCTGCTGCAGATAGTCTCCTATCCCTTTTATCAATGCGTGTTGTAACCGTTGCTCAACGTCCTCCTGTCGCCAAGCCTCAAGCGGCGGTGTACTCTTTCCTCCTGAGTCGGTTTGTTGGGCATCAGGAGTTTCCATCAGTTTGTTCGCCAGCTCAATGAGTTTATCTGAGGCACCAGCATGACGGTTGAGGATGACATCCTCTATGATGGTCAACTGCTCGGCAGGTATGTCACTATATAGTATCTTGCTGGCAGGATTCACAATACCGAAATCCATGCCTTGCTGAATAGCATGATACAGGAAGACGGCATGCATCGCCTCACGGATATAGTTATTACCTCGGAAAGAGAAAGATAAATTGCTGACACCTCCGCTGATATGTGCACCGGGCAAATGGTGCCGTATCCAACCTGTAGCCTTGATGAAGTCTGCGGCATAGCTGTCATGCTCCTCCATGCCAGTAGCCACTGCCAACACATTCGGGTCAAAGATAATATCCAGCGGATTCATCCCAACCTGTTGAGTCAGAATCTGGTATGAACGCTGGGCGATCTCTATTCTACGCTCATAACTTGTTGCCTGCCCTTGTTCATCGAAACACATGACAACAACGGCAGCACCATACCGCATGACATCTTTTGCATGTTGGATAAACTTCTCTTCCCCCTCTTTTAGAGAGATGGAATTGACAATACACTTACCTTGAACACATTTCAGTCCTGCCAATATCACTTCCCAATCGGATGAGTCAATCATGACAGGTACTGAGGCGATGTCTGGTTCGGCAGCTATCATATTCAAGAAGGTTGTCATCTCATGACGGGCATCCAACAAGCCATCATCCATATTAATGTCAATGACCAGTGCCCCGTCAGCCACCTGCTTCCTTGCGATGGTAATTGCCTCCTCATAGTTCTTCTCTTTGATAAGTCGGAGAAACTTTCTGGAACCTGCCACATTGCAACGTTCTCCGACATTGACAAAATGAACCTCTGGAGTAACTTCCAGAAATTCCAGTCCACTCAGCCACATGTTTTGCGGTTGGGAAACAGGCTGATGGGGCTTTTTGCCCACCACAAGAGGCATATATCGGGCAATGAACTGCTCGTCGGTACCACAGCAGCCACCAATGATATTTACCAGATTCTCTTCTATCATCTGCCCTATCTGAGGAGCCATCGACTCTGGAGTCTCATCATAGAGTCCCAAAGAATTAGGTAGTCCTGCATTGGGATATGCACTGATGAAATAAGGAGCCTTTTTTGCTAACTGACGCAGGAACGGCAACATCTGCGTTGCACCAAACGAACAGTTAAGACCTACTGAGAATATGGGGTAACTACTGATACTTGCAAGGAATGCCTCTAATGTCTGACCACTCAATGTGCGTCCTGCCAGATCGCTCACAGTAACACTGAGCATCAAGGGAAGTTCGACACCTCGCTGTCTCATCACCGTCATTGCCGCATCAATAGCAACCTTCGCATTGAGTGTATCGAAAATAGTCTCAATCAACAAAGCGTCCACTCCACCAGCGATGAGTCCGTCGATTTGTTCACTATAGGCATCATAAAGTGCGTCATAGGTCATATCACGGGCTGCGGGATTGCTTACATCGGGTGACATGGAACAAGTCTTATTGGTCGGACCTATACTTCCCGCAACGAAACGGGGCTTCTCGGGTGAGTAAAACTCGTCGGCACACTGACGGGCAAGGCGGGCTCCTTCGTATGCCATCTCATGGGCATACTCCTCCAAATGATAATCTGCCTGTGAGATACGCTGAGAACTGAAAGTGTTGGTGGTTATCATATCCGCTCCAACTTCCAGATATTTCCTATGTATCTCCTTGATGACATCCGGGCGGGTCAGGGAAAGTATGTCATTATTACCTTTCAACTGTCCGGGGATATCCTGAAAACGCGCCCCGCGGAAGTCTGATTCAGAAAGGTTGTATTTCTGAATCATGGTACCCATCGCACCATCAAGTACCAGTATACGTTGTTTGGTTAAGTCTTGTAGTCGTTTCATCTAATAGTGTTTCATTGCGCGATCCATCTCACGCTTGTCTTCCTTTTCCTTTAAGGTCTGACGCTTGTCAAACTCCTTCTTACCCTTGCATAAGGCGATGTCCATTTTTGCACGTCCATGCTCGTCAATGAAAACCAGCAGAGGCACTATGGTATAACCTGTCTGCTTAGTGGCGGCATGCAGCTTCTGTATCTCTTTTTTATTCAACAGCAGCTTCCGGTCACGCTTCATCTCATGGTTGTTGTATGAACCGTAAAAATAAGGAGACACATTCATTCCCTTTACCCATATCTCCCCATTGTTGATGAAGCAATAGGTGTCCACAAGACTTGCCTTACCCAGCCGGATAGACTTAATCTCCGTACCGGTCAAGACAATACCTGCCGTATAGGTCTCAATGAAGAAGTACTCAAACGATGCCTTCTTATTACGTATCTGTACAGGACTCTTCTTCCTGATTTTCTCTTCGTCTTTATTCATTATTATTTCTCAATATGAGCGAATTTCTCAATATGCTGATCTATATACTCAGCAATTTGCTCCGTCCATGACTCTTCATTCTCGACAAATGTGTCATCCAAATCATCAAACTCTGGGAATTGCTCGAAGAGAGCCATGAACTCATCCTCTGTGCAGTCTTTTTCTATTGCCTCATGATGTTTCAGATAGAGCGTATGGGCATCATAAATTAGTTTGGAGAGGTCACGCATTCCCCATAACTTAACAGCTTTGGCAAAAGGATTCTTGAAGATAAACGGACCATATCCGTTATGTATCAGTTGCACAAAACCTCCATCCATCACTTCCTCATGAAGGATTGCCCAGGCAAGAAGGGTTATCTGGTCTGCATTCAGTTGTGACATGGTGTCTGTTGTCAGTTCATGACCAATAGACTGGCGGATAGCCTCCACAAACGCATGGACGAAAGCATCCATTCCTTCGCTAGCTGCTTGCTGAAGCAAGTTGTCATTTATTTTAACTTCAATCATAACTCTATAATAACCTCTTCGAAATTACCTTCTTTATTGATGACATAGCGACATGCGGTCAACTCACTCTCCGTCTCATCATCCTCTCCCCGGAAATAGCTGACAAGGGTGACTTCATACTTACTCGTGATGTAGTACTCCTGACGCATCAGTCCCAGTTTGCCGTTTCTGTCCTCTATCTTCTGCTCATAGACACACAGACGGTCGACAAGTACATATTCCTGATTCATCGTACAGAGATAAAGGGACACGTTGGTGGAGTCAAGCTTCTCACCCAACAATATCATATGATAGTTTTGGTAGGAAGGCAACCTGACCGCATAGAGTTCCACATTACTCTCATAATCAAAACGAGTATTATAGACTGAGGGAACCTTCATCATCTGAGGCAGGTACTCCACAAACTCCGGGGAATATTTCATAGGAACAGATTTGATGGAGAGAGAATCAAAGAATGCTACGACAGGATCACTCGCTGTCGGCTTTAACAACTCCTTCTCCACTTCTGCCTTACGGATACTGTCTAACATCCCTTCATAGTCAGCAGCACTCTTCCTGTTACCACAAGAGAACATGAGCAACATGACGGCTAATACCGCTACTATATACGTTATCTTCTTCATATCGACTGCAAAGATACACAATTTTTCCTAAACCTTCTCTATTACCATTTCTTTTCTTTCAAATTTATTAGAATAATATACCTAAGTTTTTACAATCAAAAAATATCTGTCAATCTATCAGCGAGAGGGCATAACGTACTGACAGAAAGCAGGTTGTATGGCTGACAGATAGGCTGACAGATTGATAGATTCAGCAATTTGATAGAGTTTTCATTGACGATGCCTAAGGCTTCAACCTTTGAAGCCCCGGCCTTCGCCCCACGAAGGCGGCACCTCCGTCCTTTGAAGGCGGCACCTTCGACCCTTGGAGCCCGGGGCTTCGCAACCCCCATGCAGTATTTTGGTAAACACGGAGACACGGAGACACGGAGAAATAATAAAAACTCTCTTACCTTTGCACCAGTGTTGAGTGAATATTTAGGGCAAAAACGCCATTCGTTGTCACCCTTGTCACCTTGTTGCCACACATAACGCACTGATTTTCAGATAGTTTTGCAAGGTGGCAACGGTTGCAAGGGTAAAAAATTTTATGTATGCGCACACGCGCGCGGGAAATACTGAAATTATTTTTTAAGTGTGCGTTAATCTTCCAAAATCGTTTTGCCACTTCAGCATTATTTCGTATTTTTGCAGGCAATGAGACAATTAATTTTCGTTCTGCTACTCTTAGCATCTGATGTGCTTGCTGGCAACAAGATATACTCGCCAATGGTCAAGACACTGACGACCATCGTGAATAACGACTGGCAGAATCGTCCTGTCATGGAACTGGGAAGCCGGGATGTGTTACGTATCGGATTCGACGAACTATCACATGACTCCCATCGTTATATCTGCCATCTTACCCGTTGCGAGGCTGACTGGAGTGAGGCGACTGATGTGTTTGAAAGTGACTGGCTGCAAGGTTTCAACGACTATCCCTTAGAGGATTATCAGAATTCGCTGAACACGACGGTCAGCTATACCCATTATGAATTCCAGATTCCTAATGAGCAATGCAGAATCCGCATGAGCGGGAACTACCGACTGACCGTCTTTGACGAGGATAACGGTCATGAGAAAGTACTTGACGCAGAGTTCTACGTCGTTGAACCTGTCGTCAATATCGGACTGAGTATGTCGACAAACACGGATATTGACGTTAACAAAAGTCATCAGCAACTGACCATGACGTTGGAATACAAGGACCTGAAAGTCGTACGTCCTGAGGAGGAGATATATACGGTTGTCATGCAAAACTGGAATGAGCAGACCGCACGTCTCAACCTCCGTCCTCAGTATTCCTATTATCAAGGGTTGAGATGGGAACATCAACGTGAACTGATCTTCGATGGTGGTAATGAATTTCATAAATTTGAGATCCTCGATGTCAGCCATCCCACCATGGGTATTGACCGTATCGGATGGGACGGCAAACGATACCAGGCATTTCCTTTCACGACTACCCTACGCCGGAACTACCTCACGGACGAGTCTGCCAATGGTGCTTTCTATATCAGGAACAGCGACTGGTCAGAAAGTGCCTACACCTGTGATTATGTCTGGGTAAACTATACGATAGAAGCCCCCTATTGCGGAGATATATTCCTGCAAGGACAATGGACGAATAATGCGGACCAGACAGCCTACCAGTTACAGTATAATGCCTCAAAAGGATGCTACCAGGCACAACTGATGCAGAAACAAGGATATTATTCATACCAGTATGTGAACTGTGATGGTAAGGTGGCACCTACAGAGGGTAATTTCTTTCAGACACGGAATAAATACCAAGCATTGGTATATTATAAAGGTTTGGGAGACCGCACTTGGCGCTTAGTCGGTTATCGGGGGTTAGTCGCCCGATAGTCATCTGGTGTTTGCCTATACAGATGATAGAAGCTGGCTATTAAATAATCAGGTGACTCAAAATTCAAGTCCTCTGCAATTTCCTCAACACTCTTATCAGTAGAAGACAGCATGTCTGCTGCTTTCTGCAGACGCAGTCTCAGAACCAGAGAACGAGGCGTTTTATACAGATGGGTAGACATGATGCCATAGAACTTATCTAAATCCATTTGTGCGACCTTTGCCAACTTAGTCATTGAGACATCTTGAGGATGACTGTCGACATAAGGTAACACCTTCATCATGGCACCTGTAAATGCATTCATGTCATCCAGCTCTTGAATGTTCTCAAGTTCTGAGACAGGAGACAGAACATCCTTCTCCATGTTCTCACACATTTCAGCTAATGACTTGACACGTCGTATGACACCACCTTCTATGTTATTACGATTCAGTTTCAGACGGGTGTTCTTATTGAAGTACACGAAATTGGCTATCAGCATACCAAGAAGTATGAGAGCAAGCGTAACATAAACTATCGTCATGCGCCACCAGGGCTCGTCGACATTCAGTTTCCACACAAAGGGGTCAACAGTCCACTCGTCAGGAGACATGGAGGTCTGGACCTCAATCTCATATTCTCCTGGAGGTATTCCGATAATCGGATAATGAAGCATTCCCTTTTCATCCACACGTCCAGAGCCATCGTGCATGGAAAAGACCTCCCATTCGTTTTTAAATCCTTTCACACGAATACGGTAGTACGTCTGTGTTGGTCGGAAGAAATTCAGTCCAGAGAACAGCAGTGAGATTGTGTTCTGGTTGTAATTCACATTGAATTCCTTGGCACGAGTGACTGCTCTGTCCAGAATGACCTTCCCGTCGAGTTCCATTCCTGCATGGATGGTACGACCATTGACAGACAAGCGTATCAATTTGGGATATAACTTGATATTGGGTCGCTTGGTGGTATGGAATTGGGCAGGATTAAACTTGACAATATAGTCGAGTGACTGCATGATGATAGAGCCATCCTCCAATTTCATTGCCAGTCCGTTGACAAAAGAGTTTGTGGGGATATTATCATCCTCATTAAAACTCACCACCCTCTCTAATGTGTCTTTCCCAAAGAGAAGACAAGAAATACCATTACTGGTGCTGACCCACAGGTTATGGTCGTTATCCTCAATAATAGAATGAATAACGTTATTATTGAGACCGTCATGATTATTAATCACCAGGGGATTTTTGTCATCAGCAGTCAGGTATCGTTTAAGTCCAACGAATGTACCTTGCCATATCCAACCGCGGCTGTCACGGTATACGCAATTGACCCGGCGGGGCAAGGAGACCTTCTTCTGACTGACCTGTCGCCTTAGCATCTCCGCATACCGTTTTGACTCTGGTTCCGTCCATGGATAGACAACAAACGGGGATTCATAGGGCTTTGAATAGAACAAGCCTTTTTCCTCTGTTCCTACCCACATTCCTCCTTGCAAGTCAAAAGCGATATCATTGATGTCCGTTTCTATATCCTGATAGTTTAAGGTTCTCAGTGTGCCATAATGCTGTTTCTCACCTGTCGAAGGACGATAGGTCCAATACCCATTCTGAGTGGCAACATACAACAAGCTGTCATGGATTGCCATATTGTTCATATGGTATGGTAACTCCATCAAGACACGGCATTCACCAGACTCAATATTGATATGCATTAGCACAGCTTCCTTTTCTCCATTCCGAAGCTGATAAAAATAGCCATTATCGAAAAGTAACAAGGATGTCTTGTTGTATTTATTGGAGAAATGTTTGTCAAAAGGTGACTTCATATAGACCAGCCTGCCCGTCAATGCGTTGAAAGCCTCAATACTGCTGTCATCGTAGAACAACAATAACAAATCATTATACTCTCCAACATTCTGGAGCCTTTTTCCATTCCTGACAGGGTATGACTTCTTTGTCTTGCAATTATATAGTTGATGATGGGACAACAAAAGCAGGCAACCGTCATCGTCAACAAACAAGTCTTCTACCTTCTTATCAAACCCCATCTGCTTGAACACGCCCTGAACATCAGAGATGAAGCGTTCTGTCAGCAAGTCAACACAGGTTACCTGATTCTTGTCTTTTATCCACAGGTGGTGAGCTTTGTCAAAATACAACTGATAGCGACCTTCGTAATTGGACAACTCATAAATGTCTTCTGTACTCGCATCAATATGATCAAAGGAAGAGCCGTTATAGAAATTGATATGACCGATAGAGCAAATAACCATACGACCGGTTTTGGTACAGACAATCACTTGTGCGCCATTATCCGCCAATCCCTCTGAGGTATCATGAACGGCAAATAACCGGTCTGACTCGGCTGCATGCACAGGAATAGCTATTGTCAATAATATTGACAAAAAGACACTACACAACTGTGCTATATTTTTCATATCATTCTTTCAAGGTTACAACCTACTGGGTGCAAAAATAAGAAAAAAGGATTGATTAAACAAATTTTTCCTTAAAAAAACGATTATTGCTCCGCAAGACGTTGTAACATTTTTTGCAGTACCTGCCATATATCACCGACCGTACCAACCTCAAGGCGCTCGCTGGTAGAGTGTGGCTCTACGATGCGCGGACCGATGCATATCATATGTATACCTGGATATTTGGCAACGAAAAAGCCTGCCTCCAATACAAAATGCATTGCCACCATGCGGGGTCTCCATCCTAACACGTCCTGGAACGTGTCAGATGCCATCTGTAAAAACGGAGAGTGCTGGTCTTCTTGCCAGGCAGGTGCCGACATCACCACTTCTGATGCAGCCCCATTGGACTGGAACACGTCAGCAATCTTCTTGCTCAACTGTCTCATGTCCTCGTCGACAAAGCTTCGTGTATGCGTAGAAACAAAGATGTGGTCTTCTTCTATACTGATACGTCCAACATTGTTAGAAGTCTCAACAACACCTTTCATCACCTCACTCATCTTAACGACACCTTGCGGTATCTGTTCCAATGAAGACATCAGCGCCTCGAATGACGCTGTAGAAATCACCGTATCCTGACGCTCGCATTTCTCAATAACACATCTCATGCTGGCATCATCCGGATATTCTTCGGACAGCCACTGGTTCATCATATCCTGTTGGGCTTTCACAAATTCCGCAGCCTCACCAGAAGGAATGGTGATAATGACCTCTGCGGAGGAAGCAATAGAGGCATTCGCCTCACCTACCTCCATAGAGGCTACATGGAAGTCGTATTCATTATATATAGCGGCAAGTACAGCCCAGACAGGGATGACAGCCGAACAGCGTCCCTTGTTGATATCCACACCGGAATGACCTCCAAGTCCTCCTTTAAAACAAATCCTGAACCAGCGTCGTTTGCCGCCAGGAGCTGCCATGCGTTCAAGAGGGATGCGGTGAAACTGCAAACATGCTCCAGCGGAGGCTGTGGTTATGGTGTCATAGTCTTCTGAGTCGATATTAATCACTTTACGTCCCCGTAAAAAAGTGGGCGACAGGTTTGCCGCACCTGACATACCATCCTCCTCATTAGTCGTTGTGATAACCTCCAAAGGACCATGCACGATGTCATTGCTCTCAAGGACCGTCAATGCCATTGACAAGCCTATTCCATTGTCAGCCCCCAGGGATGTGCCATGAGCTTTCATCCATCCATTATCAATATAGGCATCAACAGCCTGATGTATGGGGTCATTCATTCCGACACAAACCATATCCATGTGGTTAAGCAGGACTACTGGCTCTGCATGCTCATAACCTTTGGTGGCAGGTTTACGGATCACGACACAATTATGTTCATCACGGTCGTAGTCCAGATTCAAACGACTGGCGAATTGACACAGATAATCAGCAATACGCTCCTCATGATGTGAGGGACGAGGTATCTTATTAAGTTCACTGAAAATCTGAAAGACTCTTTCTGTATGAGACGTTTTTAGCATGTTCTTATTGTTTTATGGGACAAAGGTAATAAATTTTTGCTAAATATTTCAAAGAAATGGCATGAATATAAAAATTATTGAGTAAATTTGCAGGAACATTGACATTACATGTAACGCAACTAATTATTGTTTATAAACATTATTATATTATGAACGACAACAAAATTATGAACAAGGCAGCGGACAACATCCGTATTCTGGCTGCCTCAATGGTTGAAAAGGCAAAGTCCGGTCACCCCGGTGGTGCAATGGGCGGTGCAGATTTCATCAACACCCTTTACAGTGAATTCCTTGTTTATGACCCAGAGCATCCCGAGTGGGAAGGCCGTGACCGTTTCTTCCTTGACCCCGGTCACATGGCACCAATGCTCTATAGCCAGCTCGCCCTCATTGGTAAGTTTACCTTGGAGGATCTGAAGAACCTTCGTCAGTGGGGTTCAGTGACCCCTGGTCATCCTGAGCGTGAGATTGCCCGTGGTATTGAGAACACCTCCGGTCCGCTCGGACAGGGACACACTTTCGCTGTCGGTGCCGCTATTGCCGCTAAGTTCCTGAAGGCAAAGCTCGGTGAGGAAGTAATGGGTCAGACCATCTATGCCTATATTTCCGACGGTGGTGTCCAGGAGGAGATCTCCCAAGGTGCAGGCCGTATCGCCGGTAACCTCGGACTCGACAACCTCATCATGTTCTATGACGCTAATGATATCCAGCTCAGTACCAAGACAGAGGTCGTTACGACAGAAGACACTGCTAAGAAGTATGAGGCATGGGGCTGGTATGTTCAGAAGATCAACGGTAATGACGTTGACCAGATCCGTGAGGCTATCAAGAACGCTCAGAAGGAGCAGAACCGTCCTTCACTGATTATCGGTCACTGTGTCATGGGTAAGGGTGCCCGTAAGGCTGACAACAGCAGCTACGAGAGCAACTGTGCTACTCATGGTGCTCCTCTCGGTGGCGACGCATACATCAACACCATGAAGAACCTCGGTGCTGATCCTGAGAATCCTTTCCAGATCTTCCCCGAAGTAAAAGAGATGTATGCTAAGCGTGCTGAGGAATTGAAGAAGATTTGTGCTGAGCGTTACGCTAAAAAAGAGGCATGGGCAAAGGCTAATCCTGAGAAGGCACAGCAGTTGAAAGACTGGTTCAGCGGCAAGGCTCCAAAGATTGACTGGAGCAAGGTTGAGCAGAAGGCAGGTGCCGCTACCCGTGGTGCCAGTGCTACTGTCTTGAGTGTATTGGCTGAGCAGGTTCCTAATATGATCTGTGCATCCGCAGACCTCTCTAACTCTGATAAGACTGATGGCTTCCTGAAGAAGACCCACGACATCGTACGTGGTGACTTCAGCGGTGCTTTCTTCCAGGCTGGTGTCGCAGAGTTGACGATGGCATGCTGCTGTATCGGTATGGCACTGCATGGTGGTGTCATCCCTGCATGTGGTACCTTCTTCGTATTCTCAGACTATATGAAGCCTGCCGTACGTATGGCTGCCCTGATGGAGCTTCCCGTGAAGTTCATCTGGACTCACGACGCATTCCGTGTCGGTGAGGATGGTCCTACCCATGAGCCTGTTGAGCAGGAGGCACAGATCCGCCTGATGGAGAAGCTGAAGAACCACCACGGTAAGAACTCCGTCCTCGTTCTACGTCCTGCCGATGCTGAGGAGACCACCGTATGCTGGCGTATGGCAATGGAGAACACCGAGACTCCTACCGCACTTATCTTCTCTCGTCAGAACATCGACATGCTTCCTGCCGGCAATGACTACAGCCAGGCAACAAAGGGTGCTTACGTGGTAGCTGGCTCTGATGCCGACTATGATGTTATCCTGCTTGCTTCTGGTTCTGAGGTATCTACCTTGGAGGCTGGTGCTGACCTGCTCCGCAAGGATGGTATCAAGGTTCGTGTTGTCAGCGTTCCTTCTGAGGGACTGTTCCGCAGTCAGTCAAAGGAGTATCAGGAGAGCGTATTGCCCGCTGGTAAGAAGAAGTTCGGTATGACAGCTGGTCTGCCCGTGACCTTGGAAGGTCTTGTTGGTGCTGACGGCTGTGTATGGGGTCTGAACAGTTTCGGTTTCTCTGCTCCTTACAAGGTTCTTGACGAGAAGCTCGGTTACACTGGACAGAATGTTTATGAACAAGTTAAAAAGTTGCTTGCCTAATGGAGATTAAGACTGTTGGAGTAGCCTGCGACCACGCAGGTTACCCCCTTAAAAAATATGTGCTCCAGTATCTGGAGGAGCATGGTTATCCTTACAAGGATTATGGAACATGGAGTGATGCCTCCGTCGACTATCCCGACTTTGGTCATGCCTTGGCTGAAGGTGTGGAGAGCGGTGAGGTGTATCCCGGCATTGGTATCTGCGGCTCTGGCGAGGGTATCGCTATGACGCTGAACAAGCACCAGGGCATCCGTGCCGGATTGGCATGGATTCCTGAGATTGCCCACATGATTCGTCAGCATAACGATGCTAACGTACTGGTGATGCCAGGACGTTTCATTGATAATAAGATGGCGGAGAAAATCATGGATGAGTTCTTCAAGACGACTTTCGAAGGAGGTCGTCATCAGAAGCGTATCGACAAGATACCGGTTCAACCAAAGTAATAACAAACAGAAAGGAGCATTAGTCACGCTCCTTTTTTCATATATTCCGCACACATCTCCGCACACCGTTCTCCATCGACACCCGCAGAGACGATACCACCGGCATAGCCAGCACCCTCGCCACACGGGAACAGTCCCTGAATACGGACATGCATCAATGTCTCATTATCTCTGATGATACGCACTGGTGAGGAGGTACGTGTCTCCACTCCAATCATCACGGCATCATTAGTCAGGAAGCCATGAGCGTGTTTCCCGAAATACTTAAAACCCTCTTGCAACCGCTTGGTAATCATCTCAGGCATCCAGAAATGCAGTGGTGACGAGATGAGTCCTGGCGCATAAGAGCTCTTAGGCAGGTCGTAACTCAAACGCTTGTTGACAAAGTCTGCCATTCGCTGGGCAGGGGCTGTCTGTTTTCTGTTTCCCTGTTGCCAACAATTCTCTTCCAACTGCTCTTGGAAAGTCATAACCCTCAGGGCATCATGACCATCAATATCCTCAGCGCGTACCTCAACCACCATTCCGCTATTACTCCACTGCCCCCCACGGTTGGAGGGTGACATGCCATTGACGACAATCTGCTGCTTGTCTGTAGCTGCAGGAATCACAAAACCACCTGGGCACATACAGAAAGAGTAGACACCACGCCCATCCACCTGTGTGACAAACGAATACTCGGCAGCGGGAAGGTACTTCCCCCTACCCTGTTTGTTATGATATTGTATCTGGTCGATGAGTAACGAAGGATGCTCCAGGCGTACACCAACAGCAATACCTTTCGCCTCTATCTCTACCTTCGCTGCTGCAAGATAGCGATAGACATCACGTGCCGAATGTCCTGTGGCAAGGATGACGGGACCTTTGAAATGAGAAATGAGAAGTGAGGAATGAGAAATGTTCTCTGCCTCTACCCCTACTACGGTATCATGCTCTATGAGCAGGCGTGTCATCTTCGTCTGGAAATGCACCTCACCACCACAGCGTAAGATCGTGTTACGCATGTTCTCTATAACCCTCGGTAACTTGTCCGTACCGATATGCGGATGAGCATCAGAAAGGATATTCGTCGACGCACCGTGCTGACAGAACACATGGAGGATTTTCTCACTATTGCCCCGTTTCTTACTACGGGTATACAGCTTACCGTCCGAATAGGCACCAGCGCCCCCCTCTCCGAAGCAATAGTTACTCTCTCCATCCACCTGCTGCGTCTTGGTAATCATCGAGAGGTCTTTCTTACGTTCATGGACATCCTTACCACGCTCCAGGACAACAGGGCGTAACCCCAACTCAATGAGTTTAAGGGCAGCGAAGAGGCCACCCGGTCCGGCACCTACCACAATGACCTGAGGACTGTCTGAGACATCGGGATAGTCTGTATGCTGATAGGCATCATCCTCCGGCATCTCATTGATATAGACACGCACCTTCAAGTTGACAAAAATGGTACGCTGACGGGCATCGATACTTTTCCTGAGAATACGCAGATGGCAGATGGTACGAACGTCAAAGCCCTTCTCTTCAGCAATAAAGTCCCTCAGTGACTGCTCGTTGGCAGCCACTGGCGGTAGCACTCTGATATCGTATTCCTGTATCATCGCTCTTCCTTGAAGAGATCGCCGATCTCCTCTATCTCATCCTCGTCAAACCACTTGGAGAGTTTCGACTTTGCCTTTTCCTGAATGTCAGGGTCCACTTCCGTCCATACTTTCTTCAACACATAAACAAGTACGGCTAAGTCATCGGTGAGTCCAACAATGGGGATCGCATCTGGCAGCACGTCAAGAGGACTGATCATGTAACCCAGGGCTCCGATAATCATCGCCTTATCAGCCTTGCTAATCTTATCACTCTGCAAGGTATAGTACAGAATCAAGGCTGCATACACCAGTTTTGAGCCAGCCCGCTTGGCGATGCGGGAAATCTTCTCAACGAAATCCGATTGAGAAAACTTATTGGCATAACTCATAAAATCAGGTAATTCCATATTATCTATTATTTAATGTTTAATTTCTTTTTCTATACGGTCCGCGCGGTCCGAAATTCAGACCAACGTAAATACAGAGGTCACCAAAGATGTTATTGGCAGCGAACTGCGACTTATGGTAATTATAGGCACGGACAATAGCGCTGGCACCCGCATACCATTTCGTGTTATTCCATACAATACCGAACCGACCGATACCATCAATATTAAAGTTGCCGAAGTCGAAGCCCGAGTCTTTCTGAGTATCATACTTTTTCTCTGTCTCACCCATCGAGGTCTTATAGGCAAGTGCCATCGACAGACTTCCGCATAACAGCCAGTTGCGGGCAAAGACCCAGTTATAGGCATACCCTACGGACGCATTGATATCTGTATACTTGATGCGGTTGAACATCAGACCGCTGTCCAGTTCCACCTCATGTCCCAATTTCTCCTGTGCAAGAGCCTCCAACCGCTTATGGTCAAACTCGATGTCATTTTTCAGATAGCCCAGACCAACCATCCATGAGCCACAACTTATTTTCTGGCAAGTACTCTGGGCGAAAGCCGCAGGATAAGAGAACCGCTTGTGGTTGAAGATATAGTAGAAGTTAACACCTGTTATACTGACATTCAGACCGTTAAATTCCTGTCCTTCCAATGCCTCTGTATCAATATCCTTTCCCAAATACACCCTTCTGATCTTATAGTCATCCACTGAGCGCCGGTAGAAGATGTCCGCACCGAAGCGGGAGCTATAAATACTACCGTCAATCTCCAACTTTCGGGGACCGCTGAAGAAGTGGATGTTACGAAGGTCGATGGTGTAGCCTAAGAATATCCAGCGCCATCCGAAATATGGTCCCATACGGACACCTATCGTAGGGGCAAAGGAAATCGACTGTCCGTCGTCACCAGGAGTACTGATACGATAATAGTCATAGGTATTGATGGACTGGAGCATCAATGCCCAGTTGTAATGCTGTGGTTCCACATAATTAGTATCTATCTCACTGAAACTGTCGATGAGACGTGCGAGCCATCCCTTTTTGGGTGTCTCCACGCTCAATGAGTCTTGGGCATTCACACCCAAAGCTGACAGCAACAGTATGATGAGCAGAACCTTTCGCATGGACATCAGAATTTACCAAGAATACGGTCTAGTGCCCAGTTGACAGGCGTTGCCGAAACACTCGTGCAATTGCATATGTCAAGACCTTGAAGATGCTCAATCACTTTTTTTATTAACGGATACTGCACATAGGGTGGATTGGGTACCGTGATACTCTCCGCCCCCTCACTGGTATGCAGTTTGATGGGCTGATAGTCGAATACCGAGAAACTGACAGACCCTTGTTCACCTATCAGTTCGATACGGTCCTCACGAGCTGACTCATGGGCAACGAAGCACCACGAGCCACTGCCTGGCAGTCCGTTCTCAAACTGGAAGCAGGCACTCACACTATCCTCTGCCTGATACAGCCCGCCACGGTTGGAGCAGATGCCACGAGCCTCGATGATGACACCGAAGATATCCTGCAACAGGTCTAACTGATGAGGGGCAAGGTCATAGAAATAGCCACCTCCTGCGATATCGGGCTGCAGCCGCCATGGCAACGTCTTTGCCTTATCCTCCTCACGGGGTGGAACAGCAAAACGGACATGCACATTGACGACCTTTCCTATCTGTCCGCTGTTCACAATATCCTTCACCTTCTGGAAATAAGGAAGATAACGACGGTAATAAGCGACAAAACACGGCATCCCCGTCTCCTCACTGACACGGTTGACACGGGCACAGTCCTCATAGGTCGATGCCAAGGGTTTCTCGACGTATACTGGCTTTCCTGCCTTCATAGCCATGATGGCATAGGTCGCATGGCTACTGGGAGGAGTAGCGACATAGACAGCATTGACATCCGGGTCATTGATCAGTTCCTGGGCATCGGTATACCACTTAGGAATACCATGCTTGATGGCATAGGTGCGGGCACGCTCCTCGGTACGGCTCATCACGGCAACGACACTGGAGCCCTCCACTTCCGAGAAGGCAGGACCGCTTTTGATCTCTGTCACCTCACCACATCCGATAAAACCCCATTTCAACAATTTCATAGCATTCCTTTCGTACTGGGTAACTCATAATGATAGATGTCACGGCGCACAGCCATCTTCAGAGCTCTTGCCAGTGCCTTGAAGATGCCTTCTATCTTGTGGTGCTCATTAGTGCCTTCTGCCTTGATGTTCAGGTTCATCTTAGCGGCATCACTCAGACTCTTGAAGAAATGCAGGAACATCTCCGTAGGCATCTCTCCTATCTTCTCACGATGAAACTCAGCATCCCATACCAGCCAGGGACGACCTCCGAAGTCGAGGGCGACACTGCACAGACAGTCGTCCATCGGCAGACAGTAGCCGTAACGCTCGATACCTCGTTTGTCTCCTAATGCCTTGAGGAAGCACTCACCCAAAGCAATAGCGGTATCCTCAATGGTATGGTGCTCGTCCACCTCCAAATCGCCCTTGGTGTGTATCGTCAGGTCCATCATGCCATGTTTGCCGATCTGCTCCAGCATGTGGTCGAAGAATCCCAGTCCTGTGGAGATGTCACACTTGCCGGTACCGTCCAGACAGACCTTGATCTCAATATCTGTCTCCTTCGTGGTACGTTTCACCTCCGCATAACGCTCACCGGCAAAAAGGGTCTCTGCCACCTTGTCCCAACTGCCTATCTGCAGGAACTTACATCCGATGTTCTCTGCAAACTGGCGGTCAGTATCACGGTCACCAATCACATAACTGTTGGCGATATCGTATGCTGGATTGTTCATGTATTTCTCCACCAGTCCTGTGTTGGGTTTCCTGGTTGGTGCATGATCTTCTGGGAAATGGGGATCAATCAGGATATCATCAAACTCCACCCCTTCTCCTTTCAGTGTCTGCAAGATGAAGTTCTGGACAGGCCAGAAGGTGTCTTCCGGGAAAGAGTCGGTACCCAGCCCGTCCTGATTGCTGACCATGACAAACTCAAAGTCGAGACGCTGACGAATGAACACAAGGTTGCGGATAACACCCTCCACGAACTTCAGTTTCTCAAAGGCGTCTATCTGCTCGTCGGCAGGTTCCTCGATGATGGTACCGTCACGGTCAATAAATAATAGTCTTTTCATATATCTAGTTTATTTTTCTCTTGTTCATAGGTTTCTATCGAGCCATACATGAAATAAACAATCATCAGTATGGGCATGCAAATATAGACCAGTATAAAACCTGTCAGGAAATAGGTGATGAACGACAGTGTGGTGATATAGCCGGGCATCCCTAAGGGGTCACCATTGAGGAAGCCCTCCTGCGATGTCCAATGTGCCTGGGCAAGGATGGCGGTTGGCAGACAACAGATTCCTGCCAGCACACAGACAATCAAACAACTTATCAACATGGTAGTGAAGATATGTCCCCAGTGGCGCAAACCTCTTGCATACGATGCTCCAAGCTGGGAGAAATACGACTTGCCTGTGTTCATCACATATTTCATGAAGACAAACAGCATGGGGAGAGCCATCAGTCCTAACACCATGCAGCACAGGGCGACGATGATCATCCATGTCATCATGGCATCGGGGGCGAAATGATGCAAGACAGCCACCAGGACGGCAAGCAGTAAGACAGGTACCAGTATCGTCAGGGTATTGAACACATAACCCTTCAGGGTGCGTCCCATCATCCGCCGACTGATACTGAACCAGCGTTTGGGAACCGTCATCGTATTGGTGTCATGATGCTCTTTCAGCTTATTCACTACGGTTCCTACTGTCAATGCCTCCGCAATCATGAAAAGCAATACCAACAGGAAGGTGATACCGACAGACACTAAATATTGTTGGGCTATCTCTGGTGACAGTTCTGTCTTCAGCACCAACTCTTGTTTCATGATGGTTGCAGAGAGTGCCGGTAACTGTATGGACAACAGCATCTCCAAGGCAGCGAAAACCACTGCGAAGATGACAGCCATCAACCATGAAGCCTTCAGAAACAGGCGGAAATGAGAGAAGTATAAACCGAGCCCCTTGGAGATGACTCCCCGGTAGCTTCGGCTCTTAAATAATGCGTATTCCATTCTTCTTTACTATTTTGGCTACAAAAATACATAAAAAAGACGAAACCTACAAACACCTTGACATTATTTAAAAGATTCGTTCAACAACTTAGGATTCTATAAAACCAACTTAGATTACAATTATGCAAGTTATGGTTTTCATTTTTGTTCATTCATGTTTTGAGAGGAATCTCACCTTCAGTCCTACCACTAACATCCTGCCCGGAGTGTAGAGCGCATATTTCCTCGATGACGAGTCGATACGGCAGTCTACCCTGTCAAAGATATTATCGACACCGATACTGGGTTCAATGACAGCCCATCTTGCCACATCAAAAGTATGGGTGGTATGGAGGTTCCACACCCCGAAGCCTGGAGCATCCTCGTAACCGGGATAGTAAGTCTTTGACTGCAGTCTGCCGTTCAGATTGACATTCATCTTGTATTTCCCCCACTGGTGATGGTAGTTAGCCGCAATGGTCGCAGCATGACGGATACTGCGCTCAAGAGTCATCCAGTCTTCCCCACTCTTGCTGCGGGCATAGGTATAAGCATAGTTTGCCGAGAGGTTGAAGCCCTCAAACAGATTGGCAGACACATTCAGCTGTACACCCTTCACATCACCCTTGTCACTGTTCCTGTAGAGGGAGTAGCGTTCGAGTTTCGCCGCCTGGTCGGCAGTCATCTCTGGAAACTCTGTCTGGAGCATCTGAAGGGAGTTGGCATCCACGTCGATATTCTCTCTCACCACCATATCATTGATACGGTTCAGGAATCCCGTTACACCCACCACGATATAGTCGTTATGATATTCCGCATTGAGTGAGAAATAATGACTCTTCTCCGGTGAGAGGTCCTGATTACCAAAGATAATCTGTGCCTTTCCGCGATTGACGGAGAAATAGTGATAATAGAGCTCGTCCAGTCCCGGTGCACGGAAACCGGCTGAATAGGTGGCACGGAACCTGAAATTGCCCGGTGCATACATCAGGGTCGCCTTGGGTGTCAGGTGGTTCTTGAACGTCTCATGATATGTCCAGCGAAGACCTACGGTAGCAGTAAAGTCACGAAGGAACTTCATCTCATGCTGTGCATAGGCAGCGAAAGTCGACACGTGCTGGTCGATATTGCCAGACGATGCTGTCAGATAGTTCTTCTGCCAATCAGCACCGAAGATGGTGGTGGAGTTTGTCGTGAGACCGAGAATCGCTTTCAGCTGTCCCTCCATCGAGCGTTGTTTTTTCGACTGCACATAGTCGCCTACCTCATAAGACTTGGTAGCGACATCATATTCCTTACCATAACGGAAGCGGTCTACCGTGAAGTCTGCTTGTAATGAGTTACGCCTGCTGAACTTATAGATACCGCCCAAGTTCCAACGGAAGCCTTTATACCTCATCTCATAGTCGGTACCTCCCGTGACATCCTCACGGGTTTCAGGACGGTCGGTAATCTTATAGGAATAACTGAGTCCTGCGTTGAATGCCAACTTCTTGTTTAGCATATAGGTGAATTTCTGACTGACCACATTCGAGCGGTAGCCGGTAAAGAGAGGAGCAATCGTCTCCTGTGTCTCCGTATCAGAACCCTTCACGTATTCCAAATTGTTGTTCTGATAGCTGTCGGCACGGTCATGGGTGAAGGTAGTATATGAGCCAAAGCCATTCTTGTAAATATCCAAACCAACCGTTTCGGTCAGCACCCCTTTTCCACTCACTTTCAAGTCGTTATGCACATGGACTAAAGCGTCAGTCGGTTGACTGGTGATGATATTAATCACACCGGCAATAGCATCACTGCCATAAAGGGAGGAAGCAGCACCGTCAAGCACCTCGATACGCTCTATGCGTGACATGTCGATGCGGTTCAGATCCACATTATTAGAGATATCACCTGTCACCTTCTGTCCGTTGATCAGGATAAGGACATATTTATTCCCCAGTCCGTTCAGACGGAGGAACGTACCCATGGAGTTGGGTGCCATGGAGGTCTGTGGCATCATTCGCGTCAACGCCTGGTCGAACGTCGTAATTCCCTGCTCCTGTATCTCCCTTTTACTCATCACATGGACTGGTGTCGCCGTGGATTTCAGCCGCTGATGATGACCGGAGCCTGTCACCACGACTGGGTTCAGGTTATACGAACGACTCGTCTGGGTAGTGTCTATATCTCCCTTTCTGTGAATCTGAGCCTCACAGGTAGTGTAACATGCCAGCAAACAGGCAAAAAATACAGGTAATCTCTTCATGATATTTTTTTAAAAGAGGAGATGCCGTCTCACGACCGCACCTCCTTTTGCAAACATATATAATAATACTACAAAAATTACTCAGATGCTGTGGTTGGAGTAGACAACGCATCGGGGGTACCCAGCTTCTTAATAGCCTCACGGGTGTGGTTCATCCACAAGGCACGAACCTTGGCACGCTCTGCAAGGGCTGGGATATACTCGTCACCACTCTGATACTTTTTCCAACATGCCTCTGTGAAATTGGTCTCGTAAGCCTCTGTCTCAATACCTGCCTCATTAAACAAAGAGTACCAGCTCTCCGGGTCTTCCGGATCAGACATGTCATTATGAGCATGATCACCGGCAATAGACATCAACGGGTAGAGCTGTGCCTTGGTGGCAGTATTCTTGTCATAGTAAGAGGTTTTTCCCATGTCACCAACCTGATAATCGAACTTGCCGCCTCCAATGTGAGCCAGCACATCCTCTGCGTATGTCTCTTTCATATCAACAGAACCTACATAGTAGTTCTTGTTGAGGTTACGGAGTGCGTCTTCCAACTGCAGGTAACGGATGTTACCACCATAGTAGTCATAACCCTCAGGATTACCATGACCCATGAAAGCGACAATACCCTTATTGACGGCAGCCTTGATATCAGGCTCGTTATTCAGAACAGTGGCAAGTGCCTGTGCATCACTCTCCTCTGCCATCAGTGGAGTACCTACTACGACATTCAGGTCGAGACTCTTCATATATGCATCGGTGAAGTCACCATTGCGGTTGTTCATGAAGTCCTTAACATACGTGTCACGAACACGGCGATACTCCTCACCAGGGATCACCTGCAATGACTGTACGACGACCTGCTTATAGCCAGCGAGACCAATGGCGGTCAACCAGTGCTCCGGATCGAAGTAATCACGTGGTGCTACATTCTCACCGGCACGTGCATTGTTGATACAGATGGCGGAAGAGAAGGAAAGATACACATCCCAGCCACTGAACTGGCTCTTATAGTCAGCCACCACCTTGTCGAAGGTGTCATAAGCCTGTTCCCAGGTAGAACCGAAGGCAACTACCAGAATGACTTTGTCACTGCTCTTCTGACTGTTGACAATGCCATTCACTGTCTCCTGATAGCGGTCGTAATTTGAACGTTTGTTGTTGTTACTGCTGTTGTCATCATCACCACACGCAGTAAATGTGGCACTGGCGATGAATGCCATCATAGCAATCATTAAGAATTTAATTTTCTTCATTGTTTCTTTGATTTAAGTTATACTTATATTTGTTTGTGAGTTTCTTTCCTTTGTTGAAACGGATAGTCAGCGACGCATAGACAGTAGTCCCTGGCGTTGTGGTCCCCAGATGGAGTCCATGCGGTGTCTTGTCCACATAATTGAAGATATTGTCGACACCTGCCTCTAAGCGGTAGTTCTTTCCAAACTGATGGGTTGTCGAAAGTCTCCATATCTGATAGCCCTTGCCGTCACCGTCCACCTGATAATACCGTTTACTAGACATACGGCCATAGATACCGATGCCAAGATGATAGCATTTCGTGAAGTCATGGTTCCATGTCGCATACCAGTTTGCCTTGTGATGCGCCATACCGTCAATGGTGACTTCTTTCATGACTTCATCTTCCGTGTCATACTGATGCGCCTTGGTGTCCAAATAACTGTATGACCCTCCTACCGTGAAATGCTTGGTCTGATAACGTGCCGTGAAGTCAACACCATAGGTCTTGGCATCCTCCATGTTCTGGTATTGGCGCACTCTCCTTGGGTCGTACTGGACAATCAGATCACCTGGTGCCTCACTCGCTGGTATCGTCACCAGCGCAATCATATTATCCACCTTATTATAATAACCAGAAAGCGTCATTGTCAGATTGCCAATACTATATTCCGCACTGAGTCCGAAATAGTTGGAGGTCTGTGCCTTCAGATCACTATTTCCGAGATAGAGGAGCACCCCGTTCATATTACGCACATACTGATAGTGCAGTTCCTTAGGTGTGGGAGTCTTATAGCCCTGACTCCATGTAGCTCTTAACCGCAGGTCGTTGACCTTCAGCATCGCAGAGAGTTTAGGAGTCAGCCGGGTACCGAATCCCTCATTACGTGTCAGTCGGAGTCCTGCTGTCAGGTACAGCGGGTTAAGGAGTGCCCACTCGTCCTGCACATACAATGCCTGGGTATTATCCGTTGCTTTTCCACCATTAACTCTCATCGGCGCCTCTAACCAGTCATAGCGATAATCGAATCCTGCGCTCAGCTGTTGCTGATAGGGTAACCTAAACACACCTTTCAGGGTGATATGTGTCAGCCGCTGGTCACTTTGCAAATCCACGTCACCGGGGAAAAACGGATAATAGTTGGTGAAGCGTCCGTTCACGTATCCGTCAGTCAGTGTGGTGTCCGTATAGACATACTTATAGGCATGCCGTTTCCAGTCAGCATCCAGGGTAATCACATCTGTCTCATTGAGTTTCCATTTTCCACCTACCGATACCGATGCGTTATTGTATTGCATATCATAGGTTTTGACATCCACACCGGGATGCTTGCCACAGGGGCGATAGATACGCTTCCAATAGATACTGCCATCGGCATATAGCTCAATCTTGGGAGTCAGCTGGTAAGTGAGATGCTCAGCAATCTGCCAGTTAGTATGACGGTTGACGGTCTTGTTCCGTGAGTCCGTGATATGATACTCTGTCTGTGAGAGTGCCTCCTCACTGGTATTCTGCCAACCGTCAGAGTGCTGTAACTGGAAATTGGTATAGGAAGAGAACTTCCCGAAATTCAAGGCAATACCGTTATGCTGACGGATATCTCCGTAAGAGCCGAAACGGCTGGTATTCTCCACCATCACCCCCTGCTCACGATGTTTCTTGGTAATGATATTGATAACACCGGCGATAGCGTCACTACCATAGAGTGCCGACGAGGCGCCCTTCACTATCTCTATCTTCTCAATGTTATGAGGGTCGATGAGGGAGAGGTCATTCTCACCACCGTTGTCACCATGCAGTCGGCGACCGTCAATAAGGATCAGTACATAACTGTTTCCCAGTCCGTTCATCTGCAGATGAGAACCCATGTCATTCTCGTTGAACGCAAAACTTGCCGTCAGTCCTGAGAGAATATCCTCGATGCTCTTGCCGGCATATTGCTGCAACTGTCTCCCACTGATGACTTCTGTCTGCACAGGAGCATCCTTGAGCAGATGCTGAGTGCCAGTACCTGTCACGACAACCTCCTGAATAGAGTCTGTCCTCAAAACATTCTGTGCCATTTGTGTCTGAGCCGTGCATGACAACACCAGCCCAACAACCCATTTCTTCATAACGATGTCGTTTTTCCGCAACGCTTATTCCTGAGCGCGCTTATCAAAGATGGATGGCAGGTCTTCTGACTTTCCTCAGTCTGCTTTACCTTCCCGACATTCGTCAGTGGCGTTATACAAGCAAACCATTCAAGGAGGATTACAGCTGCAGGTACAGTTCCGGACTCTCACCGGATTCCCTTACATCAGGCAGTATCAACCACCAGATTGCCTTTTCCGGCTGCAAAGGTACTAAATATTTTTAATTCACCATGCATAATTCATAAATAATTTGTACTTTTGCACGGATGAACGCCAAGTTTCTCATAGCAGCGCCCCATAGTGGCTCGGGCAAGACTACCATTGCCCGGGGGCTGATGGCTTTGATGACGCAGAAGGGCTATCGCGTTCAGCCTTTCAAGTGCGGACCCGACTATATCGACACCAAGTTTCATGAGAAAGTTTGCGGCAGACCATCCATCAACCTCGATACGTTCATGGCGACACCAGAACATGTCCGTGAACTCTTTGAACGCTATGGCAAAGATGCTGATGTATGTGTCGTAGAAGGAATGATGGGACTCTTTGACGGTTATGACAAGGACAAAGGCTCGTCGGCAGAGATAGCAAGTGTCCTGGACATCCCTGTCGTATTGGTCATCGATGCCAAGTCGGCAGCCTATTCCACGGCTGCTTTGTTGTCTGGATTCCTGAACTTCCGCAAAGACATCCAGTTCTGTGGCATTATATTCAATAAGGTGGGGTCTGGGAAACATTTCCGTATGTTACAAGAAGTATGTGAGGAACAAGGTGTGGAGTGCCTGGGCTATCTGCCCAAGAGGACTTCCCTCGAACAAGGTTCCCGCTACTTAGGACTGGACTATAGTTCGATGCCAGAGGACCAGGACATTATTCATTTATTAGAGGAGACAGTGAGATGGGAAAGACTCTTAACGTTCTGATAGCACGGAATAGTGAGTCGTTCTCTTTTCTTTATCAAGAGGTGATTGACTCATTCCAGCATGTCTGTTTCTTTGATCCGGAAACAGAGATTCCTCATCTGGAGGGGATTGACTTACTCTATCTGCCAGGGGGTTATCCTGAAAAACATTTGGAGGCATTGGTCAAGGCAGAGAGGACTCGCCATGCCATCAGAGAATATGCGGAACGGGGCGGACACATCATCGCCGAATGTGGAGGGATGATGTATCTCTGTAAGTCAATAGTAACTGATGAGGGGGAGTTTCCGATGTGTGGAGTACTTCCCTACCGGATTACGGCACGGAAAGCAGACTGCAGATTGACATTAGGTTATCGCCGCTTCGTCTTGGATGGCAAGGAATACAGGGGACATGAGTTCCACTACACCCAGTTCATGGGGGAGACTCCCAAGAGTGTCACGCAAGTCTATGATGCCAAAGGGAATCCCGTGGACACACCCGTCCTTATATATAATAATGTGTTGGCAAGTTACACACACCTTTATTTAGTTGAGAGTTGAGAGTTTAGAGTTGAGAGAGATGAAAACATATTTACACCCACTGATGTTCGTAGGTACTGGCAGTGATGTCGGCAAGAGTGTGATTGCCGCAGGATTCTGCCGTATCTTCAGACAAGACGGCTACTCCCCCGCTCCTTTCAAGGCGCAGAACATGTCGCTTAACTCCTATGCCACACCTGAAGGACTGGAGATAGGACGTGCCCAGGCTGTACAGGCTGAGGCTGCAGGCATACCCTGTCATACGGATATGAACCCTATCTTATTAAAGCCACAGTCTGACCACACATCCCAAGTGGTGCTGAATGGCAAACCTGTAGGCAATCAATCGGCAGGCAGTTATTTCCGTCATGAAGGAAGGGAATATCTCCGTCAAGCTGTTCATGAGGCTTTCGACCGTCTTGCCTCCCAATATAACCCTATTGTGATGGAAGGAGCAGGCAGTATCTCCGAGATCAACCTTCGGAAAGTCGACTTGGTGAATATGCCCATGGCAATATATGCAGGTGCTGATGTCATCCTTGTAGCCGATATTGACCGAGGGGGTGTCTTTGCCAGTGTGTATGGCAGTATCATGCTCTTAACCGAAGAAGAGAGAAAACATGTTAAGGGGATTATTATCAATAAGTTCCGTGGTGACATTCAACTCTTCCAAGAAGGTATTGAAATCATTGAGAATCTGTGTCATATCCCTGTACTGGGTGTCCTTCCCTACTTCACCGACATCCATATCGAGGAAGAGGACAGTGTGTCGCTGGAACATAAAGCGCACCATGCACAAGGCACCTCATTAAACTGTGCCGTCGTCCTTCTGCGTCACATGAGTAACTTTACTGACTTTGACGTGTTGGAGCAGGACCCTCGCATACATCTATACTATGCCAGTAACCCGTCAGATATCGAGGATGCTGATATCATTATCCTGCCAGGTTCCAAGTCAACGATTGATGACCTGTATCATTTACGGCGCAACGGCATGGCAGAGGCAATCATCAAGGCTCGTCGGCGTGATGCCACTGTACTGGGTATCTGCGGAGGTTATCAGATGATGGGACGTGAGGTCTGTGACCCTCACCATACGGAAGGAGATATTGAGCGTATACCAGGACTGGGGCTGTTGCCTGTCACCACCACCATCGATGGTGAGAAGACAACCCGGCAGGTGACCTGTGAATATGGACAAGGTTACGAGATTCACCAAGGTATCACGACACCTTTGGAAACTCCGTCTCCCCTATTGCACTTGCAGGATGGTACGGAAGACGGTTATCTGGTGGACGACCACTGTATGGGTACCTATGTCCATGGCATTCTCGACAACACCTCCTTCATCGACTATCTTTTGAAGCCCTTTGCCGATCAGTTGGCTAAGGACAGCACCCCCTTTGACTACCATGCTTTCAAAGAGGAGCAATACAACCGTCTTGCCGACCATATCCGTCAATATGTGGATGTGGAGAAAGTATATCAAATAATCAGTCACCATGCCTGATATCCTGATTGCCATATTACCCCTACTGGGAGGTTGGACACTGGACCTGCTGCTGGGTGACCCTTCATGTCTCCCCCATCCTGTGGTATGGTTTGGGAAGATGATAGCATGGGGAGAACATCGTCTGAACAAAGGAAGACACCGCATGCTGAAAGGAGCACTGCTGGCTCTTGTTCTCATCATCTTTGTTTTTACAGCCGGTTGGCTGCTCAACCGTTATCTGCCCATCCTCAATGTCATCATCATCTTCTTCTGTCTGGCAGGAACGACCCTTATCCGGGAAGTACGACAAGTATTCCTCGCCGTGGACAGGTCTCTGGACGAAGGACGGAAACAGGTGGCACGCATCGTAGGAAGGGACACTTCAGAGCTTTCGGCACAGGAGGTAAGGACAGCGGCATTGGAGACCTTGGCAGAGAACCTGAGCGACGGTGTGATAGCCCCTCTGTTCTGGTTTGCCTTGTTAGGAACACCTGGCATGCTTGCCTATAAGATGGTCAACACCCTTGACTCCATGATTGGCTATCACACAGAGCGTTACAAGGACTTTGGCTGTTGTGCCGCAAGGATCGACGATATTGCCAATTTCATCCCTGCACGTCTTACCGCCCTGTTGATGGTTATCGTCTCAGGGAAATGGAAACTCTTTGGTTTCGTATGGAAATACGGTAGTCACCATGCCAGTCCCAACAGTGGCTATCCTGAGGCTGCCCTCGCAGGCATCCTGCATTGTCGTTTCGGGGGTCCTCATTATTATTTCGGGGAGCGTTTTGACAAACCCTTCATTGGGGAAAATGAAAAACAGCTGGACACGAGTGACATGAAAAAAGCCATCCGTATCAACAGGATGGCTGAAGTGCTGATGATCATACTCATCATCTTATATCAGTGGATGTGTTACTAAACTGCACACAACCAGATAGACAGTCAGTTCCACCAACAGGCAAACAGCACCGCAACAGTCGCCGGTATACCCTTGTAGCCGCTGACGGATAAGCAGGTAAAGGAAATACATCACCAGACAAGGCATAAAGATAATCATCGTCCATGGCAGACGGGTCAGATAAAGGAACGCAGCCATGGGGAGGAGCCCTTGTACGGCAAGACTCACCCCTGCCTTCCATTCCATTTTCCTGTAGACGGTCTTCGACTTAGCTTCCTCCTCCTTACGGGCATAGGGCAACATCAGTATCAACTGACTGGTCACCATCTTACTATAGGGGTCAGCGGCAAACACCACCAAGGCAGCCAGTTCGGGAGTCAGGGAATAGAGCGTCGTCCCTAACAGCAACTCATAGAACACCAGTCCCAACACACCATAAGTGCCGATACGGGAGTCTTTCATGATGTCAAGAATACGCTGACGGTCTCTTCCTCCGCCACCAAAACCATCCATGAAATCTGCCAATCCGTCCTCATGGAGAGCACCGGTCATCAACAGACGCACCGCCATCGCAGCGATGACAACCACCAGGTATGGCAATACCATACTGCCGAAATAGAGGATGGCAGCCATCGCTCCACCCGTCAGCCAACCTACTAAGGGCCAATGTTCCACAACGGTCTTATAACATTCCTTGGGTGGTTCATGCAACCGCCAGAAAGGAAGTCTGGTGAAGAAGATCAATGCCGCCCATATACGGTCGTACCAGTGAGTCTGGTCAATAGATATCTCCATAGGTCAGAAGTATTTGGTAATATTAGCTTTCTGAAAAGTGTTCATCTCGTTAACCATCCTTACAGCAGAGTCAATAATAGGATAAGCACACAAGGCTCCCGTCCCCTCTCCTAATCGGAAACCCAGACGAAGCAGTGGTGAGGCTCCCATGGCATCCAGCATCTTCCGATGACCACCCTCGTCACCACAATGGGTGAATATCATATATGACTGGCTTTCGGGACACAAACGGATAGCGGCTAAGGCACAGGCGGTCATGATAAAGCCATCGACCAGTATGATGACATGGCGCTCAGCCGCTCTTAACATGGCACCAATAGCGGCGACCATCTCATATCCTCCAAAATAGCGAAGGATATCCTGAGTGGTCTGCAGTGAGGAGGCAGCATGACTGACAGACTCTGCCAACACCTCATACTTATGACGAATACCTGGATGATCCAGACCGGCTCCAGCCCCGACACATTCTTCCAGAGGAAGATGACAGAACAGATGCATCCAGATACTGGACGGGGACGTATTGCCAATACCCATTTCTCCGACACAGAGGATGTTACACCCTTCAGCGACACACTCGTCAACCAATGAGGCTCCTGTCTCTATTGCCTTGTCGTACTCCTCTTCCGACATGGCAGGCTCATAAAGGAAATCTCTGGTGCCGCAGGCTATCTTTTTGTGGATGATGCCAGGAACCTTGGACAAGTCATAATCCACCCCCACATCAACGATGCGCAAAGTGAAACCATGCTGACGGCAGAACATATTCACACCGCCACCACCATGCGTGAAGTTGATCATCTGCTGCCATGTGACATCACGGGGAGACACACTGACACCCTCCCGCTCTATGCCGTGGTCACCACCTAACAACAGATGGCAGGGATGCACTAACGAAGGGGACAGTGTCTGTTGAATCAGACAGACCTGCATCGCTAACTCTTCCAGTCTGCCCAACGAACCCTTCGGCTTGTTCAGGTTATCAATTTTCTCCTGAATGGAGGGACGTAATGTCTCATCAGGAGATGATATATTAAATGTTCTCATTTCACTTTCAAAGGTATTCCACTCACCATCAGGATCACTTCATCAGCTTTCGCTGCGATATACTGGTTCATCCACCCTTCCAGGTCAGTAAACTTCCGTTGAATGGCATTCTCACTGACACCACCACTTCCTATCTCGTTGGTGACGAAGATGAAGGTAGCCTCCTGTGAGGTGAAGCGGTCAAACTCAGCCTTTGCCTGTTCCAAAGTCTGTTCTACCTCATTATTCTCAAAAAAGAAATTCGTCAACCATAAGGTCACACAGTCTATCACGATGACACGTCCCGTCAGCTCGTGTCTGCTCAGGAACTTCTCTTCCTCGATATTCGTCCACTGAGGTCCGCGACGCTCCTGGTGTTTGAGCACCCGCTGCCGGAACTCCTCGTCCCACACATGGGCTGTGGCAAGATAAACAGGATTCTCAGCCAACTGCAAAGCTAATTGCTCAGCATGCTGACTCTTACCCGAACGTTGTCCACCAGTAATCAGAATGATACGTCTCATCTTTTTTTTATATTTTGCTGCAAAGTTAATAATTTTCTGTAACTTTGCAGCAAGTATGAAGAAAATTATTGTTGCAGGAATAGGTCCTGGAGGACCTGAGGACATGACACCGGCAGTAACGGAAGCCATCAAGGAGGCAGAGGTGATTGTCGGCTATAAGTTCTATTTCCAATTCATCAAATCCTTCATCCCTCCGCAGTGTGAGTGTATCGACACAGGGATGAAGAAAGAGCGTGAGAGGGCTGAGCTGGCTTTTATACAGGCAGAACAGGGAAAGACGGTTGTCGTGATATCGTCTGGTGATGCTGGTATCTATGGCATGACACCACTGATCTATGAGATGCGGAAAGAACGGGGTTCCGATGTTGAGGTTTGTTCCCTGCCTGGCATCTCCGCTTTCCAGAAAGCGGCATCCCTGTTAGGGGCTCCTATCGGACATGACCTGTGTGTCATCTCTCTCTCGGACTTGATGACACCTTGGGAGACGATAGAGCGTCGTATCCGTGCCGCCGCCACTGGTGATTTCGTCACTGCTGTCTATAATCCCAAGAGTCATGAGCGTTACTGGCAACTATACCGCTTACAAGAACTCTTCCTGCAGGAACGCTCAGGAAGCACTCCTGTGGGTTTTGTCCGCCAGGCTGGCAGACCAGAGCAGAACATAAAGGTGACGACTCTTCATGACTTTAATCCCGAGGAGGTTGATATGTTTACCGTCATCCTCATTGGTAATTCCCAGTCATATATCGAGGACGGGAAGATCATCACCCCCCGTGGGTATAACCTCACCTCCCACCCCTCACCTCTCACTTCTAATGAAAAACCCGGTCAGCAGATTATGATACAGAGTTTCAGACGTATTGAGTCTGAGTTGCAGGACAAAGACATTCCTCTTGACCGCAAATGGGCGCTGCTGCATGCCATCCATACCACTGCCGACTTTGAGATGGAGCATATTCTCTATACCGACGAGGGGGCTGTGGAGCATCTGTATAAGATGGTGAAGGATGGCAGTCTGAGAACCATTGTGACGGATGTGACGATGGTGACCAGTGGCATACGTAAAGGTGCCTTACAACGACTGGGCATGGAGACGAAGTGTTACCTGCAAGACCCACGGGTGGCTGAGATGGCTTCCGCAGAGGGTATCACCCGGACGCAAGCGGGTATTCGTCTTGCCGTCGAGGAGCATCCTGACGCTCTCTTTGCTTTCGGTAACGCACCGACGGCACTGATGGAACTCTGCGACTTGATCCGTAAAGGCAAGGCGCATCCTGCTGGTATCATCGCCGCTCCTGTGGGTTTCGTCCATGTCTGTGAGTCGAAACACATGGTGAAGCCTTTCCGTGACATTCCCAAAATCATTGTCGAAGGGCGCAAGGGTGGCAGTAATCTTGCCGCCACGCTCTGTAATGCGATACTTTGTTACGATGATGCCGCACAACTAAAACCTGGGAGAGACTTGTGAAGAATGGAAGAGTTGAAAAATTGAAGAATGGAAGAGTTGAAGAATTGAAGAATGGAAGAGATGAAGAGTTGAAAAATGGAAGAATTGAAGTTTATCATTATTGGTATCACGGATAATCCGAAGCCGTTCTTTCCTCCTGAGGTGATGGAGGTCATCAAGAACGGAAAGGTATTCTCGGGTGGCAAGCGTCATCATGAGATTGTCGCCCCCTACCTCCCTGCTGATGCGCAGTGGATTGACATCACCGTACCCCTTGATGCCGTCTTTGAGCAATATAGACTTCAATCCTTCCATCCTTCAACTCTTCCATCCATAGTCGTTTTCGCCAGTGGCGATCCGCTGTTCTTCGGTTTTGCCAATACGGTGCAGCGGAAGATGCCGAATGCGGAGATAGTGGTCTACCCTACTTTCAACTCCCTGCAGATGTTGGCTCACCGTCTGGTGATACCCTACCATGACATGCGTATCGTCTCACTGACCGGCAGACCCTGGCAGGAGTTCGACCGTGCCCTGATAGAACGGGCAGACAAGATAGGAGTGCTGACAGACAGGGAGCACACCCCTTCCGCTATAGCCCAAAGGATGCTGGAGTATGGTTATGACCAATATGCCATGTATGTGGGGGAACACCTCGGCAACACAGAGAAAGAAAGGGTGACGACCCTCTCCCTCCAGGAAGCCGCCGTGTGTGAGTTCTCCCACCCTAACTGTCTCATACTCTCAACGCTTGCCCCTCATCACTCTCCCAAACCTTTCGGTATCCCCGACAGTTCCTTCACCCTCTTAGACGGCAGGACGAAGATGATTACCAAAATGCCGATTCGCCTGATGACCTTACAGGCACTCGACCTTCCCAGACGACATACACTATGGGACATCGGCTTCTGCACAGGAAGCGTCTCGATAGAGGCGCGCCTGCTGTTCCCTCATCTGCATATCGATGCCTTTGAGATCCGTCCTGAGTGTGAGTCTATCATCCAAGAGAACATGCGTCGCTTTGGTTCCCCCGGCATCCATATCCACATGGGCGATTTCCTCCATTGCCAATTCCCCATTGCCAATTCTCCATCACAACGCCCTGATGCCGTTTTCATTGGTGGGCATGGGGGACATCTGAAGGAGATAATGACGAAGGTGGTCAGTGTCCTTGCTGATGACGGCTGCATCGTCATGAATAGTGTCATCGCTCCCAAGGTGACCACTGACAGTCAGCAACTATGGAACGAGGCTTGCGAGGCATTAGGACTCCAGCAGGAGCCACCCGTCAGAATACAACTCAATGACCATCATCCAATAACAATACTGAAATGCAGAAAATAGCAATCATACCAATCAGTGACGCTGGCAAGGATATCGCCAGCGACCTGTGCAGAGAACTGAAAGCAAAGGTAATAGAACGCTCTGAGGTCGGCAAGCAATGGAAGAACTTCAACGGCTTCATCTTCATCGGTGCCATGGGTATCTGTGTGCGCACCATCGCTCCTTATATAAAGGATAAGCATGAGGACCCTGCCGTCGTCTGTGTGGACACCTTCGGACAGCATGCTGTCTCTGTGTTGTCCGGACATATCGGAGGTGCCAACGACCTCACTTCTGAGGTTGCCGCTATCCTCGGGGCAAGGGCGGTCATCACCACGCAGAGCGACAATGCCGGGCTATGGGCTCTTGACACGCTTGCGGAGCGTTTCAACTGGGCAATAGCCAGCGAGGATGACATGAACGAATGTATCTATGCTTTCGTCAATAAGAAACCGACTGCTTTGTTGATGGAAGTCTGTGACGAGGGTACGGACTATCTGGAGAAGACCCTCCCCGACCATGTCACCATCGTCAAGAGTCTTGCAGAGGTCGACCCCGCACATTATAGTCTTGTCATCATCGTGTCACCCTACAACCTCTGTGCTCCTGCAGGAATACTGGAACTACATTTCGTCCCGATGATTGCTTCTTTGGGTTTCGGTCTTGCCAGTCATCCCGATGACTACATGGAGATCTACGACCAGATAGACGAGACACTCAGCAGTATAGGTATATTACCCTGCTACAAACACTATTGCACCATCGACGTGAAAGCGGATGAGGAGTTCATTGATGTTCTGGAGGACTATGGCGAGGAGGTGGTGTTTTACTCTGCTGAGGAATTGGCGAAGGTGGAGGTACCAAACCCCAGCGATGTGGTTAATAAGCATGTGGGGACTCCCAGTGTCTGCGAGGCTGCTGCCATCCTCGGCTCTAACCATGGAAAACTCATCGTTCCTAAGGTGAAGGGCAAGAACTGGACGGCAGCCCTTGCCATCGACTATAAATACCTGCGGGAGGAGAAGGGACATATCGAGATTGTGGGTGCTGGTCCTGGTGACCCTGACTTGGTGAGTGTCCGTGGTCGTAAGATGCTGGAGCGTGCCGACCTGATTCTGTATGCGGGCAGTCTTGTTCCCAAGGAACTCACTGACTGTCATAAGGCAGGAGCCATGGTACGCTCGTCGGCAGACATGAGTCTGGAAGAGCAGTGTGACCTGATGAAGAAGTTCTACGACCAGGGGAAATACATCGTTCGTCTGCATACGGGTGACCCCTGTATCTTCGGTGCCATCCAAGAACAGATGGCATTCTTCGACCGTCAGGGGATGGACTATCATATCACACCGGGCATCTCCTCTTTCCTGGCTGCCGCTGCCGAGCTACGCAGTCAGTTTACCATCCCGGAGCGTTGTCAGACGATTATCCTGACTCGTGGCGAGGGACGTACTCCGATGCCTGAGAAGGAACAGCTGCACCTGCTTGCCAGGAGTCAGTCGACGATGTGTATCTTCCTCAGTGCCGCCATTGTCGACGAGGTACAGAAGGAGTTGCTGATGGAATATCCGGAGGACACTCCTGTTGCTGCCTGCTATCACCTGACATGGGGAGACCAGAAGATCTATCGTGGCAAACTAAAAGACCTTGCGAAGATCGTCCATGACAACCACCTTACCCTCACGACCATGCTCGTCGTCGGTGAGGCTATCGATAATCGTCATGGACTCTCCGAACTCTATAACAAACACTTCACTCACCTCTTCCGAAAAGGAGAGGCATGATGAAGAAGTGGAGGTCATGACTAACATACATTACAAATCAGGTCAACCGTATTAAAAAAGCTAAAACAGGAATAAAAAAACAAGGAATAATTAGTTTGCTGTTCTAAAAATAGCTATCATTCCTTGAAAAGCTGAACAAACGTCTTGCCACGGCAGATATCAATCAGGTAAAGGCAGACGTCCTGCCATTTATCCGCAATCCCAAGGAAATGGGCATCTGGTCAAATGACTATTTCCTACAACTCGCTCAAATGATCAGATTTGAATGAAAAGTAGTTTGTGTTTGCGTCAGCCGGGAAAACTGCCTGACTCCTGCCCCAAAGGAGAGAGCGTATCTTAACACTTCATTCCGTTAGAGTCCCCTGCTCTATGCGTA
>OCVV012881419.1_pt1 | contig 72717 bp, 69 predicted proteins | sample 1539721 | NCBI WGS metagenome assembly OCVV01 (sample SAMN02144230, study PRJEB22623) | gut metagenome | biome: sheep rumen | host: Ovis aries | place: New Zealand
GTAATATGATTTACCTCGTTCAGCTGCCATAGGCTGAACAGATAAGGAGGAATGAAAATGAAAACGATGAAGACGAATGGATCAAATATAGAAGCACGCCGCGATTCCGGTTCGACCGCATGGAACAGCCTGTATACAGCGATGCTGGAATGCAGGCCGCGGAAAAGCCGCAGTTCGGGGAGAAGCATTGACTTCTATACGCACAGCGCGCTGCCTTCCCTATTGTACGCACCGCAGTACTTCAAGCAGGAACAGTGCTGAATATTGAGGCCGTCCCAACTCAACCGGGCCGGCTTTTTATATGCCTGCAAACACCGTTTTAGAAGGATGGATCCTGCTCAGGAGACCTTGCACTGGCGGATGATTGTTGGTATACTTTTATCACTTGTTCAAGGAGGAATCAACTCATGGCTTCCGTACTGTTGTTCAATATCAACGCTCCGGAAAAAATCAGGCAGCTGACAATTCTGTCCGTCCGTCTCAATTTTTCCTGCATTGTCGTTCCGTCTGATCAACAGTATTGTCTCATTTCGGACCTGCTCTCCGGGACGGCCGGAGCGCGCAGCGTCCCCGCTTTTTTCGATGAAATGATCGTTTTGGAAGGTTTTGGAAAGGCTGATCTGAATTTCCTGCTCAATGAGATGATCCGTACGGATACGGTCGTACCGCTGAAAGCGGTTGTTACACCCACCAACCTTGAGTGGACAGCCGCACAGCTGCACGCCGAGCTTCGAAGCGAACATCTTCGAATGAGCGCCCGCAGGAATTCAGGCCGCTGAAAACCGCTATGAAAGTACTGGGAATCGTTGCGGAATACGATCCGCTTCACATTGGGCATGAATGGCACATCGCCGAATCGAGAAAAGCCGTATCGCCCGATGCTGTCTATATTGCATTGTCCCCGTGTTTCAAGCAGCGGGGGGAGCTTTCCTTGCTGTCCCCCATGGATCGCGCCGCATGCGCCATCGATGCGGGAGCGGATGCGGTATTTGCGCTGCCCGTTCTGTGGACGATCAGGGATGCGGAACATTACGCCCTCGGCGCAGTCGCTCTGCTGACCCGGTTGGGAATCACACACCTCTCGTTCGGTGCTGAAACGCCTGAGCCGGAGAAGCTGAAACGGATCGCCGGGCTGCTTGAAGAATCTCCTGATGCATACACTTCCCGACTCAGAAATCATCTGGCATCCGGCATCGGTTTCCCAGCTGCAGTTTCCGCTGCAGTGGATGAGTGCATTCCGGAAGCGGCGGGCATTCTGCAGCATCCGAACAACATCCTGGCAGTGTGCTATCTTCGGGCGCTGATCCGGCTGCATTCCACTGTCCAGCCGATCGTGATCCGTCGCAAAGGTTCCTACCATTCCAGCGCAATCAATCCGTCCTTTCCGTCCGCCGCAGGGCTTCGCAGCGCCTTAAGGCGCGGGATATGGCAACCTGCACTTGCCGCCATGCCTGCGTATACCGCCACCCGGATCCAAAGGGCATTTCTGGACGGACATATACCGGATGACTCCGCTCTGGACATGTCGCTTCTCCATCTGCTCAATACGGTGGATCTTTCCGCCATGCCGGACATGACTGAAGGACTGGATTCCGCCATCCGAAAGGCTGCGCGGTTAACGCGGTCACGGGCGGAGCTGGTGGAGGCGCTGACCGGCCGCCGGTATCCGGCGGCCAGAATCCGGCGGATCTGCGCATATGCACTGCTGGGCGTCACGCGGGATCGCTTGCTTTCGCTCTCTTTGCCGGATCGAACACTTCTCCTGGCGCTCCGGAAAAAAAAGGAGGTCACCTCCATGTGGAGAGACCTTCCTGTTCAGATTGATTCTTCGTTTTCCCGGTGGCAGCAATCCGCCGATCCGGAGGACGTCGCCGCGTGGCAGCTGTGGACAGGCGCCTGTCATCTGTCATCGGCACAACCATTCACACGTATGCTGTACACAGGGGAATAAAAACCGCCTTGACCGGTTTCGGTTCAATACCCCGCTCTTTCAAGGATGGTTCTCGCCACGTGAATTCCGCTTGCGCTGGCGTGAGAAAGGCTGTGTGTTACACCGCTTCCGTCCCCGATCACGTACAGGCCCGGATACTGTGTTTCAAGATTGTCGTCCAGTTCCACTTCCATATTGTAAAACTTGACTTCCACACCGTACAGAAGCGTATCATCGTTCGCCGTTCCTGGCGCAATCTTGTCCAGTGCGTAGATCATTTCAATGATTCCGTCCAGAATTCTCTTGGGAATCACAAGGCTCAGATCGCCGGGCGTTGCGGACAGCGTAGGCGTTACGAAGGATTCGGCGATCCGGCCCGGCGTGCTTCTGCGTCCGCGCACTAGGTCCCCAAACCGCTGAACGATCACGCCTCCGCCGAGCATGTTGCTGAGTCTTGCGATGGACTCACCGTATCCGTTGGAATCCTTGAACGGTTCTGAAAACTGCTGACTGACAAGCAGCGCAAAATTCGTGTTTTCCGTATGTCTGGCCGGATCCTCATAGCTGTGGCCGTTCACGGTCACAATCCCGTTGGTATTCTCGCTGACAACGGCTCCATATGGATTCATGCAGAAGGTCCGGACCCGGTCCTCAAATTTGGCGGTCCGATACATGATTTTGCTTTCGTACAGCTCATCCGTCAGGTGGCGGAAGATGGCAGCGGGAATCTCCACGCGAACACCGATATCCACACGGTTGCTCAGCGTGGGAATCTTCATTTTTCGGCAGATCCCCTCCATCCATTTGCTTCCGCTTCTTCCGACGGATATCACGCATTGCCGGGCTGTAACCGTATCTCCGTTGCCCAGGGTCACCGTAAAATGATCGTCCGTCTTCCGGACATCCGAAACCGGCATGTCAAAATGAAACTGTACCTGATCCTTCAGCTCCTCATACAGGTTCTGAAGAACGACGTAGTTGATGTCAGTGCCCAGGTGGCGAACCTGCGCATCCAGCAGGTGAAGGCCGTGCTGAAGGCACATCTGCTTGATGGCGCTGTTGGCCGTTGAATACAGCCGGGTGCCTTCCCCGCCGTGGCGGAGATTGATTTCGTCCACATACCGCATCAGTTCCAGCGCACGTTCCTTGCCGATGTGCTCATGCAGGCTGCCGCCAAAGTCATTCGTAATATTATACTTTCCGTCCGAGAAGGCGCCGGCGCCGCCGAATCCGCTCATGATGGAGCAGGTTTTACACCGGACACAGCTTCTGACCTTGACTCCGTCAATCGGACATTTCCGTTCAGCCAGCGGATTTCCCAGCTCATACACGCCAATCTGAATCTGTTTTTCTGCTTTTTGTGCCAGCTCCCAAGCGGTATAAATGCCTCCCGGTCCGGCTCCGATGATCAGAACATCATAATCCATTTTTCGATCCTCTGTCTCCTTTTTTTCCCGATGCCCGAAGATTATATCATGTTTTATCGGAATAGCAAGCCTTAGGCTGATTTCCACGGTCTTTTTGACTCGATTCCTGTTATATAGTATAATAATTATTATTTTTCGCTCATGCTGAAGGAGGAAATCCGTTCATGCGCAGAATGCTGTGCCTGATGCTTTCATTGTTTCTGTTGTTCTCCGTTGTCAGTGGGCTAGCAGACGAGCCCAATCCCATCGAAATCATCCCGTGGGATGAACTGCCTCCCAGCAACCCGGATCAGCATCATTATCTTCTTCTCTGTCTGGATCACTGGGACATCAAGGACCGGCCTGACGGCATCGATCCACCCACGCAGTCCAACGGAAACCGGCGCGATCTGTATGGCAATACGGACGGGATTGTTGTGCTGACGCTGGATACGCGCGCCAAAAGAATCATGCTGACATCCATCGTGCGGGACGCGCTGATTCTCAAGCCCAATTCCACCGAAACCAGTCAGAAAATCGGACGGGTCAACTATGTGTATAACGATTACGGTCCGGAGGCGCTCTGCCGTGTGCTGAGCGAACATCTGGGCTTCAGGATTGAAAAATATATCATGTTTACCTTTGGCCAGATCCGGGATATCATCGATCTTCCTGCGCTTGGCGGCGTCGATGTGGAGCTGACGCGGCCGGAAATTCAGGCACTCAACGGATGGTCTGTTTCCCGGGGAGGCGCCGTTTCTCAGGACGGACGCTATGATATTCACTCCCAACGGAACAGTCCTCCCGGTGTATATCACCTCGATGGCAGAAGCGCGGTCATCTATATGCGCATCCGGAAATTCGGCGGAGGCGGAGATTTCACCCGTACCCAACGGGTTCGGAATGTTCTGAGCGTTCTGGCTGACAAATGCCGTAGCTTTACGCTTGAAGAGGCCAATCATCTGGCCAACAGCATCGGCGAGCATAACAACCGTACCAATCTTTCCCTTCAGGAAATGCTCGAGGCGGCGGGCTATGCCTTCCGGCTTAAAAACTGTACCATCGAAGAGCTGGCCATCTCCAGGGAAGTGGCCCACGGAATCGATTACGGCGGAGCGACGCAGGAGGTCGACTGGGCTGCCTTCCGGGATAAGGTTCAGTATTTTCAGCAGAACAGTTTCCTGGTGATCGATGATGAAGATGAATGATGGGAGAATGGGATGAAGTGTCCTGAATGTGGTCAGTGGAACCGTGCCTCCATGCCTCATTGCATTCGGTGCGGTGCTCCGCTGAATATCGACGAAGCTTCCCGGATTGGCTGGAAGGATACGCTGCGTGACAGCGGTGCTTCCACCGCCTATCTGCGTGCCGATGAATTCGGACAGACGGACGACACACCGGATTCGCGGGATGTTCTGGCCAGGGAAATGCAGGATCTGAAAGTCCGGAAGCGGCGCGGCGCGGCGCTCCAGAAGCAGATGATGTCCGAAACCGCCAGCCCCGTTTCCGCAGAAACCATTGTACAGGAAGGCAGTGAAGACGCGCTGCTCACCCGTACGATTGTTGTTCCCACGGTATCCGAAACCGAAAAGACTGCACGGATTGAGTCGGAGGCCCGGCATCGTGTCCGCTTCATGGACGATACCGGTACGTTCATCGAACCCAGGACCTATGACCCGCTGCTGCCGGATTATCCGCGGTCATCCTCCCCGGTTTCCGAATCCTCTGTCCGCCCGTTTTCCGGCCAGTCTGCACAGGACAAAAGGAAGCGTCACCGTCGGAATCTGCAGATCATGGCTGTCGTAATGATGCTGGGAATCATCGGTTTTCTTGGCTATCGCGTGCTTCGCGGACAGTCCTATACCGGAGACAGCACGACGGACGCCATCATTACGGCCACCATGCAGAACGATCTGGCTGCCCATACGATTCTGATTCCCGGTGAAAACGGACAGACCATTTATATCCGGGAACTGCATGCCAGTTACATGGTTGTGGACGGATTTGCATCCATTGAGATACCCGATCATACATGGTATGATAATCTGGAAGGAACGCTGGAGGAAACGATGGATGTCACGCTGTCTCCTTTCCTGAAATCATCCTCCGGGCGTCAGGTTCCCATGGCGCCGATCACCTACACCATCACCATCCCGCTCTCTCCCATCACGCTGGATACGCCTGATTCCAAGCGAATTACGGTATCCACGACGATGTCAACGATTAAAATCATCGTTCGCCCCGGTTCCCGGGTTACAATCAACGGAAATGACTACAGCGATACCGTTTCATCTCAGACCGGTGAACTCAGCTACAATGCGACCGTTCAGCCCATTGGCGACAATGTTTTCGACTTTGTTGTCCGTTCCCAGTACTGCCGGGACAACACCCTGCAGGTCGTTCTGTACCGTGCTCCTCAGGAGATTCCGCTCGATCTGGCTGTCGGAACCTATGGCACCACCGATCAGAAAATCATGAAGGTAACAGCCACAACGCTGCCCGGCGCCTATGTATCAGTTTCCACCCCTCATTCGGATCTGAATATCAGTGAACTCGATTCTACCGGAAAATTCACCTTCAATGCCATCTTCAACAAGATTGGCGACAATACGATCAGCATTACGGCCTCGTATCCCGGAAAGAAGCCTTCCACCGTCGATCACACGGTCTATTACCTGCCTCCCGCATCCGAATACACCGTCAAGGCATGGCCGCTGAGCGCCGCGGGCTACAGCGAACTGCTCAGCAATCTCTCCGTCCGTGCTGCCAACTCACAGGTCTATGTGGTCAAAGGGGTTGTTCAGTATGTCGTCTCCGAAAAGCCACAGATGGTGGTCATCATGACCAGTGATGATGGCAAATCGCAGCCGGTTCTTGTTGAAAACTACACCAAGATCAAATGGCAGGTCGGAGAGTATTATCGGATTTATGCGGATGCCTATTCTTCCTATAACAACATGCCATGGCTGAATGCCCGCTATACGTATCTGAAATAGTGTGCCGACGCACCGGAACGGAGGGAGTTTCCGAACCATGAAAAAGTCATTCATTCTTCTGCTGATTCTTCTGCTGACCTGCGTATACGGTATCGCAATGTCCGATCCCCTTCCCATCGACGGAGATCTGTCGGGTTCCTTCGAACTGCCCTATGAAGACGATCAGCCTTCCGCCGGTTCCTTTGTCTATTCATGGCGTTACCCGCATATTTCCGGAGATGATCCGTCTGCCTCGCAGATCAACAGTTTCTATCAGATGCTTGAAAATGACGCGCGTAATTATGATGTCCCGATGCGGGCGGAAATGTACCGATCGGACGGGATCAGCGCCCGATTCGATATTCATTACGAAGTTCATTGCAACAACGATGATTTTTTCTCCGTCCTGATTCTGACGGATATCACGGAGGGAGACGAGCATTTTACCCGTTGGGAAGGAAACACCTTTTCACGTCGGGAAGGAATGACCGGGCTGACCTTTGACCTTCCCCGTCTGCTGGGAAAGCTGAAGGCCATGGAAAATGACGAATTCATCGAAACGCGGCAGACGGAAAAAATCAATGAAGCAGTACGAAGTCTTGTGCTGAAAAAGATCAGAGAGAATCCGGATCAGCTGCCATTCTATCCCGATATTCTTCCGGATGATCTGATGCTTTTTTCTCCGGACGCTGATTTTTATCTGGACGAAAACGGACAGCCCGTCTTCTACGTTTATCCGGGGGATGTGGCCCCGCCGGAAAACGGCTATATGATCTTTCCCTTGACGCTGGAGGAAATCGATGATGAACTGTAACGGAGGCTCTGAATAAACCCGTAAAAAAACAATACAAACCGGCTGTTTCTGTCGTATAATATGCTCTGTATAATAACCAAGAAAGAAGGAATCGACCATGCTGAACATTCAGATCACCAAATCGACCCACCTTAAGCAGAAGCCCGTTGATGAATCTGCGCTTGGCTTCGGCCGGATTTTTACCGACCATATGTTTCTCATGGATTATGAAGAGGGGAAAGGCTGGAAAGATGCCCGAATCGTCCCCTACGGTGATTTCCCGATGGATCCGGCTGCCATGGTGCTGCATTACGGACAGGCGATTTTCGAAGGCTGCAAATGTTACCGTCGGGAAGACGGCGGTCTTCAGCTCTTCCGTCCCACAGACAATCTTGCGCGCATGTCCCGCAGCGCCAGGCGGATGGGGATGCCTGAGCTGGACGAGGAAACGGCGCTGGAAGGTCTGAAGCAGCTGATCGCCATCGATGCAGACTGGGTTCCCCACCGGGATGGAACATCCCTCTATATTCGTCCTACAATGATTTCCACTGACGTAGGGCTCGGAGTCCATGCATCAAAGACATACCTGTTCTATATCATTCTCAGCCCTGTAGGTGCATATTATAAGGAAGGGCTCAAGCCCGTCAGCATCTATGTGGAGGATGAATATGTCCGGGCTGTCCGCGGTGGCGTGGGTTTCACGAAATGTGCAGGGAATTATGCCGCCTCCATCCTGGCCGGAAGCATTGCGGAACAGAAGGGTTTTTCACAGGTGCTCTGGCTTGACGGAGTGGAGCAGAAATATGTGGAAGAAGTCGGTTCCATGAACATGATGTTTGCCTACGGAAACAAAATCGTTACCCCCGCGCTGAATGGCTCCATTCTCCCCGGTATCACCAGGGATTCTGTCCTGAAGCTTGCACGCCAGCTGGGTTACGAGACGGAGGAAGCCCGCCTGGATGTGCATCAGATCTTTGATGACGCCAAATCCGGCAAGCTGACCGAAGCATTCGGAACCGGAACGGCTGCAGTCATCAGTCCTGTCGGAACGCTTGCCCTGCGGGATGAAAAGATCACGCTGGGCGATGGCGGGATCGGAAAAATTTCCCAGAAGCTGTATGATACACTGACGGGAATCCAGTACGGCCGTCTTCCGGACGAAAACGGATGGATTCTCAAACTTTCCTGATCTGATAAGGATGGTATATGCTAAGACAAGGCAACACCCGCCCTTTGCACTGGGCTGATAAAACCATGAGCGTGCTGAGGGCTGATCAGCTGGAGGCCTGCGAGAAGAATCTTGCAGGCCTGCCTTCCTGTTCTCTTTTCGACCCTTCCTGTACCGATGTGAGTGCGGAAGAACTGTACGATTTCTCGTGGTACGCCAGTGAGGACCGGCTCGCTTCCCGGCCGCCCGTCCTTCATACTGTGGAGCAGCTGCGTGCGCGTGTGCTTGCCGCGTTTCCCCTGGAGTCTTTGCTTCTTTCCCCTGACGAGTACAATCTGTTTATTCGGCTGACCGTATTCGGCGGCCGCGTGGTCATTCATGACTGGAACAATCTGATTCCCGCGCTGAGCCTGATCCGCCGGCTGTGGTGCTTCGGCGAGTGGAAGAACGGCATTCTGACGCTGAAGATGCCGCGTTCCCTTTGTGTCTCTGCACTGCTGCTCCTTTCCAGGGATGAGCACAAGCATTTTCATGACATCATCGATGAAGTCCATATCAACATTGAAAACACTTTATATCTGATGGGCATGATGAATGCAGTCAGCGCTGTTTCTCATCTGGAATATCTTCTCCGCGATCATGATTGCGAAGAAAAGTCTGCCCTGATCAGGCGTATGCTTCAGGCCACTTATGACTATATCTTTGATCCGGACGGAAATCTCCTGCTGATTCATCCCGGTCTGGCAGATCCGGACCGAATGGTCCGGGATGTTTCCGCTGCATTTCGCACCAGGGAATATCAGGAGCTGAACTCAAACACCCTCAACGAGGCATCTGACAGCATTTCGGATCTGGAAGATCCGATTTATGATCAGATGCTTGGAATCATCCAGGGGGAAGTCCGTCCTGAACTGTCTCCGGAGGATGCGGTGGAAGACCTGATCATTCTGGCCAAGCAGGGAGTCCCATACAAAGATATGGCCGAGGTTCTTTCTTCCATGCTGATCTCTCTTCCCTCTCCGGAGATGCTTCAGGCGCTGAAGAATCTCAGCAGTCAGATTCCCCGGTGGCTTTATTTTTCCTCTTCCAGGGTGCAGTGATATGGCGATGAAAACGGTTCCTGTACCGCCCGAAGCGGATGGCATGCCGCTGGACACCTTTATCCGCCGGTTGCTGCCGGATCTTCCGGAAAGCGCTTTTCATGCGCTCTATGCAGCCAGGGATATCAAATTGGACGGCGTGCGCATTTCCAGAGACGCTGTCATTCATTCCGGCCAGGTATTGCAGATCTATCTTCAGAACCGCTGGGATCCTGAAAGCATGCCGCTCAGGATCGTCTACGAGGATGATGATGTGCTGCTCGTCAATAAGCCCGCCGGGATCAGTGTCGAGCCTTCCGGTGCCGCCTCCCTCTCCCTTTCGGAAAAATGTCGGATGCATGTGATGCAGGACCATCCTGACTCCTTTCCCCCGACAGCATGTCACCGGCTGGATGTCCGTACCAGCGGACTGTGTCTTTTTGCCAAGAATGACAGGGCGCTTGAAATTCTTCAGGAATCATTCCGTCAGCGCACCATCGAAAAATACTATGAATGCCTGGTCCGTGGCGTCATGAAGCCCCCCGCGGCCATCTGTCATGCCTATCTGGCGAAGGATGCCGTCCGCGCCAGAGTACGCGTCACTGATCACCCCGTTTCCGGTGCTGTCCCGATCACAACCGGTTATGAAACGCTCCTCAGCGGACCGGTTTCAAGGCTGAGGGTACACCTGATCACCGGACGGACCCACCAGATCCGGGCGCATCTCGCTGCGCTGGGTCACCCGGTGCTGGGCGACGATGTTTACGGGGACCGTGATTTCAATCGTTCCCAAAGAGCCAGAGCATTGAAGCTCTGTGCCGTATCCATCCGGCTTTTCACATCCGGAAAGTTGCCTCAGCTCGACAATCGTGAATTCAGTATCACTCCCCCATTCTGATCAATTTATGTTAGGAGGTTATTCCCATGCTCGCCAAACTTCCCCCTCTCGGCTGGAATTCCTGGAACACTTTCGGTGAAAAAATCAGTGACTCCCTGATCCGGGAAATGGCCGATTATATGGTGGATCACGGATATCTTGCTGCCGGTTACAGATATCTTGTCATCGATGACTGCTGGTCGCTGAAGGAAAGGGATGAGAACGGCCGCCTGGTACCTGATCCTGCCAAGTTCCCCCATGGAATGAAAGCGCTGGCCGACTATGTTCACTCCAGAGGGCTTCTGTTTGGGATGTACTCCTGCGCTGGCGTCATGACCTGTGCCGGATACCCTTCAAGCTATGATCATGAATTTGTGGACGCTCAGACTTTTGCATCCTGGGGCGTGGATTATCTGAAATATGATTTCTGCAATTTTCCTGTCACCGGAGACTGCAGGACCCGGTATCAGACCATGTCCATGGCGCTGAAGGCGACCGGGAGAGAGATCCTCTTCTCTGCGTGCAACTGGGGTCAGCAGGAGCCCTGGACATGGATGCGCAGCGTCGGTGCGCATATGTATCGTTCCACCGGGGACATTATGGACAATTACACTTCCTTCACGGATATCTTTTCATCGCAGTTGAAGAACCTGTCCATGAGCGCCAACGGGTGTTTCAATGATATGGATATGCTGACCGTCGGAATGTGCGGCAAAGGAAATGTAGGGGTCGGAAAAGTATGCACCTATGAGGAATACAGGATGCAGTTCGCACTCTGGTGTCTGTGCGGCGTGCCGCTCATGATGGGAGCGGATCTCCGTTCCCTCTCACCGGAATATGTTCAGCTGATGCAGAACCCGGATCTTCTCCGGATCGATCAGGACGAGGAATGCCGTCCTCCCTATCTGATCCGGAAGGGAAGCATCACAACCGGCAACCCCGATCCGAAGGAAGGCGAAATGCCCTGGCGAATCATCCCGGATTCCGCCTATACGCTCTTCCGTCATCTGTCGGATGGAGAATTTGCGCTGGCTTATGTCAATCTGTCTGAGGCGGAATCCACCATTCATCTTGAGATGGTGGATCTGGGGCTTCCCGTGGCCTCCGGTTTCTGTCTGCAGGTTCACGACGTATTTACCGGCGAAGACCTGGGCAAAAAATCAGACTTCTTCAATCCTGTCGTGCCGGGACATGATATGAAACTCTATCTTTGCAGGCTTGTCCGGAAACAGCCATAATCCCGGTCATTTGCCGATTCTCCGGTGCTTCTGAAAAGCAGAAGATCGCAGGCCCGCACGTTGTGCGCCTGCGATCTTCTTTTCTGTATGCAGCTTTTGAGAATAAAGGCAGTACGGAGTACTTACGGAATATGCTTCAGGTCAATTCCGCTGACAGCCCCATCGGATCCCAGGTGATACTCCAGCTGAACGCTTCGCCCGTCGCCCGTATACTGATAGCGGATGATCTTTCGTCCGTTTTCCTGGGCCCAGATTTTCCCGCTTCCGTTATCATTGGCGTACAGGCCCCGGTTTCCGCTGCTGCTCTCCACCTGAAGCATATCCCTGAATTTATCGACAACATATTTTTCCGTATCCCCGATGGCGGTTCCCCGCGGAGCTGTGAATACGCCGCCCTTTTCGCAGTATACTTCCACTACCACCCAGCTTCTTCTGGCCAGATTGGTGATGATATATCCCCATGGATAGTCATACCGTCTGCACTCCGTATCGTAGCCCTCCGGCTTGACGATCCCGGCCATGGTTCCCTCACCGTATCTGGATTCGAAATCTATCAGGCTCGTGGTCCCGATCACAATATCGTCCAGCGTGTCCTCGGCGGTAAATGCGGTCTTGGGCTTGGGATTTGCCTCGATTTTATAGCCAACCTCCAGCATATTGGATAACTTGCGGTACCTGTTGACCGCAATCGCCTTCAGCGTAACCTTTCCGTTCGGCAGCTGAATGGCCTCTCCGTTGTAGATCGGACTGTCTGCATCCGGATTGGATCCGTCCACCGTATAATAGATAATGATATCGGCATCATTAATATTGTCCTTGCCCGGTTTCAGCTTCACGCGCTGGCTGTTCCTGTACGTATTCGGTGCAAGATTGCACTGGGGCGTCTGCGGACGGGGCATGATAATTTTGTATGTGCCCCGCAATTCGTCTGAAACCAGTTCACCGTTGACTGCGACAGCTCTGAGGTTATGAATTCCCTCCTCGAGTGTGATCGGTTCAGTAAACTTCGTTCCGCCGAATGGAAGCTCCGCTTCATCATCAAACGTATAATAGACATCATAGCCCTGATAGGAAGTGATCGAGAAGGATTTCTTTGTTTCATAATAGCCTGCGGTCAGATTCACCTCGGGCGGTGCCGGCAGCATATCGCTGCGCTGCGAAAGAAAAGTCCCGTCTCCCGTTTTTTCATACGCCGTCTTCAGCAGTTCGCCGGCTTTTGCCAGATCCCCCGGCTTCTGACTGTTCTGAAGGATCCGAATATGATTGACATATGCTTCAGAACGTGAGGGAGTCTCCTCATATATTTTTTCATAGAGTGATGCGGCATCGTCAATGCGTTCTGCTGCTTCATAGGCATTTCCAAGCATCAGCAGGCCGTCGACATCGACGACACCATCCGCCTCATCCTGCTTCATCGCCTTTTCAAAGCAGGAAATGGCGCCGTCAATATCTCCGGTGCTCATCAGCTCGTCCCCAACCGCCCATAGCGCGGCGGAGTCAGCATCCCGCCCCATTCTGGCCATAATCCGCTGTCCGGCATCCGAACGGGTGAGAAAAAAATATCCTGCAACCAGCACAATCAGCAGGCATACAGTCGCGATGATTGTCACCTTGATCCAGTTGACGAGATGGCGACGGCTGCCCGGGTCGCCTTCGTATGCAGCCATGTATCGTCTGGATGTTTCTTCATCCGCTTCATCATCGTAGATATTCCGTCTTCTGCGTTCAAACGGAGCGCCCGCATCCTCCGACTCCCCCTGCCCGGTTTCCGTCATGAATTCTGTTGCGGGCACGCTTTCACGGGTATCCTGTACCGATGGCAGCTGGATCGTGGCATGGCTTGCGCCACTCCGCCGTCTTCTGTTTTCAGGCGTATTCTTTCCGGTTTCCGGCCTGGTTTTTGCCGCTTCCCTGGCGCGTTTTCCCTGACGGATTGCCTGAGCGCCTGTGCTCCGGACACCGGAATCATGCTTCAGTATCTCTCCGCATGCCGGACATACCGTCTCTTCCGTTTCTGAATAATAACCGCATTTGGAACACAGCATGCCAGCCGTCCTCCGTTCATTCATCCTTCAATCATCGTCACGGACGTTTGCAGGGAGTCAATCCTGCAGCGACCTGAGCGCGTCATATTCCGGATCATCCTCGTATTCCCGCTCCGGACACTCACCGCCGAGTTCTTCGATGGCGTTGCGGATCTCAATATACGTCAGATAAGGCAGCTGTTCCTCCTGCGCCGCTTCCAGAAGATCCGGGAGCACACGGTCATCGCCCAGCCTGGCCAGATATCCTGCCAGAACAGCTCTGCGTTCCTTTCTTTCCCGGAACAGCTTCCTGGCCAGTTTGATCGTCTGCTCGCCGGCCGGAAAATGCACAAGCACTTCCAGCAATGCTTCCTGACCCGCTTCATTCGCCTTGCCGAGAACCTGAAGAATCGGTTGAATCACCGAATCACCCATCTCAATCAGGCTTTCCAGCGCCTTGTCCCTTAAATCATCCTTGTCGTCCCGGTCCATCTGCCAGTTGATGTAGAGCATCTTCGGCAGCAGACTTCCCATCTCCTTCAGAAGCTCGATCGCAGTCATCCTGGCTTCGTCCGTTGATTCTTCATTTTTCAGCAGCTCAAGAAGTCTCTTTTCGCAGGGCTTTCCGACGGTTACAATCTGTTCCAGCAGAAGATCCGGCAGGGGCACTCTTTCCTCGCAATACTGGTTCAGCCAGTCCACCAGCACTTTGGGATCCTCAAACTGGGTAAAATAACTGCCTGGCGTTACGCTCCCGAGCCATCCGGCCCGCGTGTTCAGAAAGGACATATACACACGGGGCATATCCGCTTCCATCTCATCATAATTGGAATAATCATTCTGGTGCTTTTTCATCCACTCAGATGTGAATTCAGCAAAATGTTCATCAAAATCAATGATCGGCATCTTCATCCTGCATCGGTCTCCTCGCATTATTCAGCATCATACGCAGCTCATCCGTCGTAAAGAAGAATTTGCTGTGGCAGAAATGGCATACCAGTTCCGCCCCTTCATCCTCGTTGATCAGGCTCTGCAGATCCTTTCTGCCAAGCGAAATCAGGGCCTTCTCCATTCTGTCCCGGCTGCAGGTGCATCGGTATTCCAGCGGTGTTCTTTCAAGGATCACCGGATTCATTCCGCGAAACCAGTCTTCACACAGCTGCTCGATCGGCGCAAAGGTCATTTCCCGGCTGATATCCGCGAACATCGGGCTGCGAAGCTCCAGCTGATCGATCACCTCATCCGGGCAGCCCGGCAGCGGCTGAATCAGCAAACCGCCGGCCTTCAGAACCGTATTTCCGTTGACAAGCACCCCGAGGGCGACGAGGCTTGGCTGCTGTTCGGAAACGGTGAAGTAATTGGCAAAATCCATAGCGATCTCACCGCTGACGATCTCACACTGTCCGATATAGTTTTTCTTCAGTCCGAGATCCTTGATGACGCTCATTCGGCCTGAATGCCCGACAGCTCCGCCGACATCCAGCTTGCCATCCGCCCGGAGCGGAATATCGACCCGTGGATTATCTGCACATGCCCGGACATATCCATGATCGGCCACAGCCATCAGGGTTCCCATCGGACCGTCCCCTTTCATGGACACGGTCACGGATTCGTCTTCACCCTTCATCATCACGCCCAGCATCAGCGTACCGGTGATCAATCTTCCCATTGCAGCCGTACATACCGGCGTAGTTCCATGAATATCCGCACAGCGCTGCACGGTACCAGTCGTTTCACACAGCATGACCCGAACCTGTCCACCGTTCAGATCAATCTGAAGCATTTGATCTCTTTCCGTCAATTGATCGTCGTTTCCTTTCCGCATTCAGTTATCTGTTTTCAGTTGTTTCTTCCGCTCGGGTTGCCGCAATGTGCCACCGCTGGTTTCCTTCGCGGGGTGCGTTCAGGGAATAATCCCCATATATGCTCACGCCCCGAAAGCCCGCGTGCCACAGGGCTTCCTTCATCGTTTTCTCATCCCATGCCCGCTGCTGCTGATGCTCTTCCATGCGCCTGTATTTTCCATCCGGATCGAGCACAAAGAAGATCAGATCCATTTCCACGACAGAGCGCTTATCATGCCAGGTATTCTGCCAGATATAGGTCAGGTTTTCCCGATCCTCGCCCATCAGACCGCTGCACAGAATATGCTTCAGCTTGTAGGGCGTGGATACATCAAACAGCAGAGCGCCGCCGGGTCTGATGGCCCTGTACGCCGCCTGCAGAAAACTGTTTAATTCCTCTTCATTCAGGAGGTAGTTGACACCGTCGCATGTCGCCAGAACCGCATCCACCGGGCGGTGAAGATTCAGCGATTTCATGTTCTGCTGCACGTAGGGGATCGCCAGCCCCTGTTTGCGCGTTTTCTGCGCTGCCTGCCACAGCATTTCGCGGCTCAGATCCACGCCTATCATCTGATAGCCCCGTTTCTGAAGCGGAATTGTCAGGTTCCCGGTCCCGCAGGCACATTCGCATACCTTGCCCTGGCGGACGCCATAAATGGAAAGCAGGCGGGCATAATAGTCCGCCCAGCCTTCATAGTCCACATCATTCATCAGTTCGTCGTACAGTTCGGCAAAAGCCTGATACATATTGTTTATTCCATTCCCTCCGTCAACTGATCCGTTTTCGGTCTTTCGGATTCGGCAGGCTCGCTGTCCTCCTCATCCTCCTCATCATCGTCCTCTTCCTTCAGCCCCTGATTGACCTTCGCTCCTTCGATTCGGCTGTTGATAAACCGGTCAAAAACCGCATTCGTATAGCTGGCGGTGATAAAACGGCTCAGGCCGAATCCGATCAGAACATAATATGCGCCAAGGATGATCATGGCCAGTATGATATCCAGGCCGAAGAACCAGACAGCGGCCGCAGCAATCAGCATCGGCACGCAGTGCAACAGCCGGATTCCAACGCTCATGGGCAGGCGCCCGACGCCAAGAATCAGCGCATTCCGGATGACATCCTTCAGTTTCAGCTCATACGTAACCGTCAGCGGATGCATATAGGTCACCGAAAGGGACCAGATCAGTCCGATCAGGACCACCAGCACCTGGGGAACGATCAGAATCGCATTGCTTGCTGCCATATCGCCATAGAACAGCCATCCTTCATATGCGGCCAGCGGCAGCAGCCCGGTAATGGTGCTGATGGCCAGGGAATACTTCCAGTTATCCTTCATGGCATCCTTAAAGTCGCTCCACATGAAGGCATGTTCATCCCTTGCCCAGTTCCGCGTCACATAGGTGATGCCCGCAGTAAACGGTCCGGTAATGGCGATGCATGGGAAAAGCCATAGAAGCATCGTCGTCAGGGACGCCTGGAGGAAGCGGCCAAGGTCAGCATTCTGTGCCTTCAGTTCATTATAGTCCGCTTCGCTGATCGGCACTTCCGATCCGGCGTCCTTCAGGGCTTCTGAGTAGGTTGCATAGTCATTCTCGTGAACCATAAAATAGGCATTCAGAGAATTGTAGACATTGGAAACCGACAGGAGGATGACAATCATCGCCGGAATCCAGATCAGCATATAGATCAGGTTCAACCGGAACAATCCGGCCAGCCGCGTCCGAAGCGTATCCCGAAACAACTGCATACGGGTTTCCGGCATATCTTCCTTCCGGAAATCTCCTTTTCCGCTTTTCCCGTAATAATAGTTGTTCATCATTCTGCCGAACATTTTTCCGATTCTCCCTTTGAATGAAAATGTGTATTTCCCGTTCTGCGATCATCCGGTCCGGCCGATCCGTAAATCGGTCAGGACCGGATGATCACTTTGCAGAATAATCCTCTTCAGCATGCCGGAGGATGATTCACTGATTTCTTTAAGCCATCAGCGCCTTGCTCGCTTCGCAAAGCTTCTCGTTCAGCGCCTTTGAAGCATCCGGATCCTTGTCATTGGTATTCACATACAGCTTGATCTTCGGTTCGGTACCGGAAGGACGAACGCATACCCAGTTGCCGTTTTCCAGTTCAAAATAAAGCACATCCGACTGCGGGAGGCCGGTGGGTTCCTGTCTGTCCCCTTCAGTGCGAATTCCCTTCAGATAGTCCCGGACCGCCGTCACCTTCAGCCCGCCAATCTCCTTGGGCGGATTCTCACGCAGGTCGGTCATGATTTCCTTCATCCGGGTCAGTCCATCCTTGCCGGGAAGCGTCGTGGATACAACCTTCTCCACAAAATAACCGTACTCCTGGAATATCTGCTGAACCCGATCGTACAGGGTAATGCCTTCTTCTTCGCAGGCAGCAGCCACTTCTGTCACCAGCAGGCTGGCATTCACGCCATCCTTGTCCCGCACAAAGGTGGAGCTCAGGAAACCGTAGCTTTCCTCAAAGCCAAACTGGAATGTATAATCACCGGAATCCTGGAACTGCTGGATCTTTTCGCCGATAAACTTGAAGCCGGTCAGCACTTCAAACATCCTGACGCCAAAGCTCTCACAGATCCGGTTGGCAAGCGAGGTGGAAACGATGCTCTTGCAGGCAGCCGCATTAGCCGGGAGCTTCCCCTGTTTTTTCCGGGTCGAAAGGATATAGTGGAGGAGCACGCAGCCAATCTGATTCCCGGTCAGCAGGTGCCATTCTCCTTTTCCGTCCTTGACGGCCACGCCCAGCCGGTCACAGTCCGGGTCGGTCGCAAAAATCACAGTCGCGCCTTCCTGCTCCGCCAGCTTGAATGCCAGGGTAAAAGCCTCCGGATTTTCCGGATTCGGCGCACACGTCAGCGTGGAGAAATTGCCGTCCGGTTTTTCCTGCTCTGTCACCACTGCCAGTTTTTCAACGCCCAGCTCCCTGAGCACCCGTCGCACCGGAACATTTCCGCTGCCGTGCAGAGGGGTATATACAATGCTCAGCTTCTTTCCCATCCGTGCAAGCATATCCGGCTGAATCACCAGGGTCTTCTCTTCCTCCATGTAGTCATCGTCAACTTCCTTGTTGCCAATGATCTTCAGCAGGCCTTTTTTCTTGGCTTCCTCCTCATCCATCAAAACGCAGTCGGTATATTTCGTGGCCCGGATGATCCGCGTAATGCCTTCCGCCGTTTCCGGCCCCACCTGGGCGCCGTCTTCGCCGTAAACCTTGTAACCATTGTACTGAGGCGGATTGTGGCTGGCGGTGATCACGATACCGGCGGCGGCATTCAGATGGCGAACCGCATAGCTGAGCAGCGGAACCGGCCGGAGCGCATCAAACAGATAGGCCGGAACGCCTTCCGCGCAAAGGGTCAGCGCCGTATCCCGCGCAAACTCTGCGCTGTAATTCCGGCTGTCGTATCCGATCACCACTCCGCGCATGGCATTTTCCGGATTCTCTTTCAGGAAACCCGCCAGACCTTTTGTCGCCCGGCGAACATTGTATTTATTCATGCGATTCATGCCCGCTCCCAGCACGCCGCGCATGCCGGCTGTGCCGAAGCTCAGTTCAGTATAGAAGCGATCCTCCACTTCTTTTTCGTCTCCGCGGATTGATTCCAGTTCCTTTACCAGTTCCGTATCCTGGGCAAAATCCTTCAGCCATTGTTCATAATTGTCCCAAACATTCATTTTTCCATACCGCCTTTCTTTCAGGGTGGAGAAATCGTTTCATATAATTATAGTTGTTATCCATCACTTTGACAAGGAAAACTATTTACTTTCGCCGCTCCGACCGCGTCCAGTTCCTGTATTTCAGAGGAACGAACGTCCGGATGACAGCGTGTCGGACCCGCTCGCGGACACGGATATCCTCCCTCATCATCTTTGTGGTTTCGCGGAACAGCTGAACATCCTCTTCGGTTGCACCGATTCTGGAATACTGGATGAGCGAGACTCGCTGTGCGGCAGAGATCAGATCGATGCTGAACGGGCCGGTCCGCTCCGCCCGTTCCATGAAGGCAATCATCGTCTCACCCGGTTTTCTCTGAATTCCTTCCGATCGGAGCAGATCCATAATTTCCTGAATCCATACTTCCATCCGCGTCTGCTCGTTCTGTGCATGCCGTTCCCGGAATGTCGGAGAAGCGCGCATATATCGGATGATCAGCCCCGCGATGGCCGCCAGGATCAGAATCAGCCACCATGGAAATCCGCCGGTCACGGAATCGGATGCTTCGGGAGGAACGGGATTCTCCGGAGGAGGCATCCCGGAAGGTGTCGGGGATGGTTCCGGGTCAGGTGTTTCCGTGTCATCAGGTTTCGTTTCATCCTCCTGTGGCGGCGGTGAAGGTTCTTCATCCGATGGACCGGATGGCGGAGGGACGCTTCCGTTGTTCCCCGCACCGTTTCCCTGAAGCGTTCCTTCCTTCGGCTGGTGAGGCGTAGCATCAAATGTCAGCCATCCGAAGCCCTTGAAATAGACTTCGGTCCAGGCATGCGCGTCCATGCCGGTCACGACGACTTCTCCGTTTCCGTCCGGTTCTGCCAGATAACCTTCCACATAGCGCGCCGGCAGCCCTGCGATTCTGCACAGAACCGTCATGGCGGAAGCAAAATAAGTGCAGTATCCCTTCCTAGTTTCCATCAGGAACATCGTCACAAAATCGATGTTCTCCGGATGTTCACCCACATCCAGGCTGTAGCGGCAGTTTCGGCTCAGATAATTCCGGATGGAAAGCGCCTTTTCATACGGAGATGCGGCAGCGGACGTAATCCGGTCTGCCAGTTCATAGATGGCTTTTTCAAGGTGATCCGGCAGCTGGCGGTATATCTCCGGCATCCTGTTCCAGAGGGGATCATCAAAAGTCGAACAGATATCCAGCAATGTCCCGATGCCTGCGTCATCGGATGTAAACAGCGGAGCTGAAACCGTATAGGTGTCGCCAGCGCGGAGGTTTCTTGTGATAAAAATCTCCGAGGAATTGGAGAAGTAAGGCACCATCTCTCCGCCGGGCATCAGTTCCCGAACCCGTTGCGGAACGAAAATCGTCGAGGTGCTGTCATTCAGAATCCGGACAAACACGTTCATGGCGTTGCTCAGGGAATTCTGAACGGATGCGGGTGGGAGATTCTGGTTGAAGATCTCAGTCCGGCTGGCCTCCATCCGCTGCGACTGCCAGAGATATCTTCTGCCTCCGGCCGTATTATGCCAGGCATGCCCGTCATAGAAATCATAGGCCGTGCCGCGGAGATATGCCGTTCGGGGACAGGATACATCCATCACCGGATGATCGTCCGGGTTCGGTTTTCCGCCCAGCTGATCCGGACCCTGCGGAGAAAACCCGGCCGCATAAAGGGAGAAGACATCTCTCGCTTCCGTGAAGAAAAGCCGGTCAAGAACAGCCTGCCGGAGCTCATCGGCTTTTTCCTTCAAAGGTTCCACCGCAATCCCGCTGCCTCCGGTGATCATCCAGGCCGCAGCCACAACCGCAGTAGCCCAGGGAAGCACCCGAATCACGGACGTGCCTTCGTTCCGATAGGTCAGGATCATGGTCAGCACTCCCGCCAGCGCTGGAAGCAGCCATACGATCATTTCCATCCGATCCGTGATCCAGATGATCATCACCACAGCCGTCCCAAGCATCACGGACGGGAAGCAGGTCGCCTTCGGCCATGCGGACAGCCATGAAACGACCGTAATCAGTACGCTGACAAAGATGACAGCCGGTTCCGATACCAGCGGAAGTGCTGAATCAATTCCCTGCATCCGCAGCGTCAGGGCGATCAGAATATCTGAGAAGACAAGCGATCCCGTCGGGCTGAAAACCCATGCCATGGCGCCGGCAACCCCGGCAACCAGCGCCGCGGCAAACGAGATGCGATGGAGGGAGACGATCTCCAGAATCAGGATCATTCCGGCAATAGATGGAATGATCGCCGGAGTGACGAATCCTTCGTTCATCACGCCCAGGAGCGGCATCGCGAATCCGACGGAAAGGAAAAGCGCCAGGATGGCATGCATCGCATGATGAATCAGTTTTTCCTTCATCCTGTCCCTCCTTCTGTCAAGATTGAATGGATGACGCTACTGTATCCGGCGTGACGAAAGTGACTTCGATCCCTGCCTGTCTCAGTCGCGAAACAAGCTGAAGCATGTTCGGGTCATCCGGCGCGAAAGTGATCAGATACATACGCAGGTTCGGACCCATGCGATGCATCTGGATCATGATATCCACCATGGAATAATTCAGTCTGGCGGAAATAACAGCCACGCACCCCACCTTGCGGATCCGTCTGCTTTCGATCTGCAGGACGCGTTCGAAGCGATCCGTCTCCGTAAAATTGACATGGGCAAGATGATCGAGGCCGATCGCCAGCCCCATATTTTTTTCCACATCCACACGATATCCACCGGTCAGGGGCATCCGGACCGCATGATCCGTTCCCATCTGATCGGTAAACAGCGATGCAGCCGTCTCAAGCAGCGCATCCCGGATGTCCGCCGCAGCCCTGGGATGTCCCCAGGATGGCGGTGGCGAACAGTCCATCAGGATCAGGACATCCTGAAGCACCGGCTCATCATATTTTCGGACAAGCAGCTCATTTTTACGCAGAGAAAGCTTCCAATGGATTTTTTTCATGGCGTCACCCGGCTGATATTCCCGAATATCAGATGGGGCGCTCAGATCTTCCGTCGCTCTGGCCATGATATCGCTTCCCGGATCGCCGGGTGCCATTTCCAGAGGCTCCGTATGAAAAGTCAGGGGAAGCACGGTCATGGAAAACTGCGCATTTTCCGGATAGATGGTTTTTTTGAAAATCCCCATCAGATCCTCGACGGAGCATGATTGGATACCGGAGGTGTACACGCCCACATGGGCCGCATGAATGGACATATGAAGGGACTGCATCCTCCCCGGCATATCTCTGAGCCGGATCTCGCGGGTCTTTCCGCCGCTCATGGAAGGCAGCTCCAGCAGCACAGGGGCGATCGGAATCCATCCCCGGTGGCGTACATGCATCTCAAGCGAAACGTCTTCTCCCCGATGCACGGTTTCATCGCTGATGGATGCGGTAATCCGGATCGTACCGGCAGCAATGATCACGCTGACGAGCGACATGACCACGGTCAGCGGAATCAGCAGCGCGATCAGATATAAAAGGGCATTCCCTGTGGAAAGCGCTGCAATCATCAGAGAAGCGAACAAAGCGATCGGCAGAGCCAGATGCATGCTCATAGCTTTACAGGTACGACGGTGTTCTGCAGAATGTTCAGCAGGATCTGCTCCGCCGGAATCCCTTTCATTTTCATCTCTGGCGTCATGACCATCCGGTGTGCCAGCACAGGGAGGAACATATGCTGAACATCTTCCGGAAGAACGAAATCACGATTGTCCAGCAGCGCGCACGCCTGTCCGCCCCGGATCAGCGCAATCGCGGCCCGGGTGGATGCACCCAGTGAGAAGGCAGGATCCGTCCGGGTCGAAGCCACAAGATTGGCGACATAGGATCGGACCTCCGGTGAACAGTAAACGCGGGTTACCTGATCCTGAAGCATCAGGATATCCTGAGCCGTGCACACCGGTTCGATGGTCTGCATCGGCGTTACGGTACCGGAATAGCGTTCCAGCACGTCCATTTCCTGTTCAATCGTCGGATAACCGATGGAGATCCGGAGAAAGAAACGGTCCACCTGCGCCTCCGGCAGAGGATAGGTCCCGACAAATTCACCGGGGTTCTGCGTGGCCAGAACAATAAATGGTTTCGGAAGCGGATGGGTCACTCCGTCCACCGTAACCTGATGCTCCTCCATCACTTCCAGGAGGGCAGACTGCGTTTTGGGGCTGGTTCGGTTAATCTCATCCGCCAGCACGATCTGACTCATGACCGCGCCTTCCCGATATTCCATTTCTCCCGTCTTGAAGTTCACCAGCGTAAACCCCGTCACATCGCTGGGCATCAGATCGGGCGTGAACTGAATCCGTCGAAAAGTGCAGTCGAGAGAACGGGCCAGTGCGCTCGCCAGCGTGGTCTTTCCGACACCGGGAACGTCTTCAATCAGCACGTGTCCCTTGCAAAGCAGGGCGATCAGGGCATATTCCACCGCTTCATCCTTTCCGACAATGGCTTTGCCAATATTCTGCTGAAGCGCGAAAATCATCTGTCCTGGATTCAGCATGGATTGAATTCCTCCTCGGCATCTTTCTTCCGCTACTGATTATACGAGCAATTGATGAAAACCGCAAGCTGTGGTATGATACCCCTGTTTGATATACGCAATCAAGTGGTTGCTGCGGAAGGGAGCGATGCGAAATGATATCAGGTTTGGGAATTGACGTCTGCGAGATTTCCCGCATGGAAAAGCTCCTTGAGAATGATCGGTTCCTCTCCCGTTTTTTCACATCCGATGAAACGGCGTATGTCCAGGCGCGGGGCAAAAATGCCGCCCAGACGCTCGCCGGCCTTTTCGCCGCCCGGGAAGCACTGGGCAAAGCACTGGGAACCGGCCTGGATTTTGATCTGAAGGAGGCGGAGGTTCGGCACGATGCCTCCGGTCGTCCCTTCTTTCATCTGACCGGGCATCTGGCCGAACGTCTCCGCAAAGATCATCTGCTGCTGAGCATCACCCATGACGGAAACGTTGCAGCCGCGGTCTGCCTTCGGGAAACTCCCTGACCGGGAAAGCGAAGCAGGAACGGTTCATGATCCCGTTCCTGCAATCAATCTCATTTCGATCCCGCCCTGTTTTCTGATTCTATCCCATCCGGAACAGAACCACCTTCGGCAGGCATTCGATATCCCCGGAAGTGATCCGGAGCGCTTCCGCATCCGTCCGTACTTCTTCCTTCCCATACCCCTGCAGGAATTCTTCGGGTCCGGATATCGGCCAGTCCGCATTGTATCCTGTCCTGTAATGCATCGGCAGAACGGTTTTTGCCTCCATTTTACGGGCGATCTTCATTGCGGCACGTCCATCAATCGTATAGAATCCCCCCACGGGAATCATCAGAATATCCGGTCTTCCGAGCTTCCGGATCTGTTCCTCATTCAGATCACATCCCAGATCTCCCAGATGAACAACCGTCAATCCTTCCGTCTCAACACGGAACATCAGGGTTTCCCCCCGTTTCCGGCCCATCTCGTCATCATGGTAGCCCGGAATTGCCGTCACCCGGATGGCGGAATCCGGCGTATAAATGCCGGCATGATCGATCAGCGTATGAAATCCATTCAGGTTTTCCGTCGCGTTATGATCATGATGCGCATGGGATACCAGGACAATATCCGTCTCCAGCTTTCTGACCGGATACCCGCATCCGGCATCATACGGATCTGTCACAATTCTCACGCCACTCTCCGTTTCAATCAGAAACTCAGCGTGTCCGATATGCTGAATCAGCACTGCGGCTTACCTCCCTCTTCTCCAAAAAACGACAGTTGAACATCCGGGACGCCTTTTCCTTCCCGCAGATCGGATGCCCATCCCCGGTGCAGCCTTCTGCAGACCTGTTCATAGGCTGCGTAGCCCTGCTCACCGGCTTTGATCAGTTGCCGTACCGCCTGACTGGCATCGTTTCCCCGGTTACGGGCGTCATGTCTTCTCAGGATGCTCAGACACCTTGCGGCTTCGGGGCCGAAGGAATCGGCATAGAAATCCCGAGGCGGATAAGCTGATTCCCTGTCCAGCAGCAGCCTGTTCTCCTCCGCTTTCACGTGCCAGCCTGCAACTGAAATGCGGCAGACAAACGATCTTGTCTCAGAGTCTTCTGCCTTCCGGGGCAGATCTGTTTCATACAGCCACCGATCGTCTCCGCATCTGCGAAGGGACGGTTTCCGGAAAGCGGTCGTTTTTTCCAGCTCTTCCTGAATCTGCTTTCGCAATTCGTTCATCATCCGTTTCATTTGAAGCTACTGTTGCTGCAGCGGGGAATCCTTCAGCGCATCCTCCACCGTTTTCCTTGCCTTTTCCATGGTTCTCGCCTGATCATTGGCCATGCCGTCCGGCGGTCCGTGATCTGAAGCCAGGCAACGGTAATAGTATCGCCCGTCCTGCTTGTATTTCCACGTGTAAACCGGAGTATAGGAACATGCGGTCGTGCAAATGTCACCATTCTCGCCGGCCTGAAGCGTTACGTGCACCAGATAGCCGGAAAGCCGTTTTACGCTTCCTCTTTCCCCGCTCAGCACGGTGCCCAAGCTCCAGGTACACAGTACCTCGCGCTGGCTTCCGTCCGCCCGCTGGGCCGTGATCATTTCAGTCCCCAGAGGGATTCGGCTGCCGTTGCCGACGATCAGATCAGCACCGGCATCCGCGATCATCTGCGCCTTCTCCCGCTGCGCCTTTGAAGGGGCTTTGTTGATACTGCCCCATTCAATCAGTACAATCACGGCTTCTGCGCCCTGCCGCCGCGCCTCCGCAATATCCTCAGCAATCGCAGTCGGATCCGCTTCCGGAACCATGTGGCTCTGTTCCTGCTGATTCATTTTTTTGCGCGTGCCTGAAGCAATCGTGTCTGTGTATTGCAGAATGGCAGTCCGGATTCCATTGATGTTCCGAAGCGAAATCTGGTTGGGAGGAGCTGATCCGAAGATGCCGACCGGCTCAATCCGGTTTTCCTGAAGCAGGCTCTGCGTTTCCCGGATCATCTCCGCTCCCTTGTCCCACGATCGGGCAAAGCCGCAGGCCGCCATATTGATGCCTGCGTTTCGCAGCATACCTGCCGTTTCTCCTGTAGCCACCAGATCACTGGCCTGTTCCGTACGGCTCAGCAGATTTTCCAGAAAAACAATGTTGACATCTGCGGAGAGTTCATCGCGAAGCAGCATCATGATGTCGGAAAGATCGTATACTTTCAGATCGCTCAGATAGCTGTTCTTCCGAACCTCTCCGTCCACAGAAACAGTGCCGCCGACCGTCATGGTAAAGCTCCGCGTCTGCGGAATCGCAGCAGAAGGAGAAGGAATCTCAGCGCCATGCGACCCACTGTTCCCGGCTGTCCCGTAATCGGAAGAAGCCGCCGTCGCCACGGATGCATCATCGTTCGAATGCTGTGTCTCCGATGTCGTTTCCGTGTTCTTCAGACCGCGGATTTCAGCCTGCAGCCTCGATGTATCAATATGGTCATTCCCGGACAGCCGGGTCAGAACCAGAGCCGATCCTCCGACCACAAGAAGTGTCACCGCCAGCATCAATACGGTTCCGGCGGACATTCTGCGCCTGGCGGGTTGATGCTGCTTTCCCGCCCGCTCCTGGCGTTTGCTTTTCATGTGCGACCTGATTCGTTATTGCTGGAGCACTACGGCGAGGATGACGGAAACCGCCATTACGCCGGCAACGATCAGAGCCATCAGGCGAATCATATTCTGTTTGCGTTCCTTTTTTGTGTTTGACATTTCCCTTATCTCCTTTGTCCGGATCAACCGGATTCAGCCTTCGCTGTTCCGGTTTCCGTTGTTTCTTCTGCGCCGGGCCGGTTCCGATCTGCTCTCATCCGGCTTGAAGGATGCGGTATAGGATGCATCTTCTTCGCTGCCGGACGTGTATCGTCCGTAGGGATTCTCAACCCGCCCGGAATACGGCCTGTTGCCCGTCTTCATTCCGGAGGTTCCGGATGAAGCCGGTCGTGCCGTTCCGTTCTGTTCCGTATAGTTTCCTGTCCGAATCCGGGCTGCCTGCTGAACGGAAGCCGGTTGCGTGCCGGTTGGCTGCGTCCGGGGCTTCTGAACCGCCTGCTGCGGCCTCGCGACAGCGGGAGCCTTTCCCGGAGCATTGCTGCTTTGCTGCTTCCTCTGGGCAGCCGCTTTCTGCTGAGCCAGCCTCTGTGCAGCAGCACGTTTCTTCTGGTTGGTATACCAGTAGAATCCGCCTCCGCCGGCACCGAGAACCGCCAGCCCGCCAAAGATCCATCCAAGCGCACCCCCGCCCTGGTTGTTCTCCTGTACCGGTTCCAGATTGGCTTCTCCTTCCAGCGGATTCTCAGTCTCATCCGGAATGGCCGTGGTCAGAGCGATGGTGCCGATGCTCAAAGCATCCTGAATGTATTTTTTCGCATTGGCAATGGCTTCTTCCCTGTTGGCACTGTCCTGATAGGCAATTCCCAGGATCTTGTCCAGATCCGACTCCGCCAGGCTGCCGTTCCGGATCCGCTCTGACAGAGAATCCAGATACTCCTTGTTCGTAATTTCATTCTCTGCCAGGGGGGCCGGCGTTGCGAAGGGATCAAAGGGCTCGTAGCTGACATTGATGCCGCTGTTGGGGTTCTTCCAGACATTGACGGTCTGATCCTCTGCGGAAATGACACCGGATGGCGTACCGGTCGTCTGAATTCCGTTGCCCGGGCTGTTCTGGGGTTCCTCTGGCTGATTGTTGCGGATTCCTTCGGCATACATGGATGAATTGAAAAACTCTTCGGCTTCCGCAACACTCATCTGGTGGAAGTAGTCGCCATGGAGATATCCGGTGCTGCCGTTATAGCCGATCCGATACCAGGTCGTGCCATCCACCTGCAGCGTATCATATACCAGGCACAGCGCATATTTCTTCATCCTTCCGATCCGTTCCGATGAAGTACTTGCAGTCTTCCGGAAATTGACAGAGTCCGCGGATACATATCCGTAGCAGCTCATGGCGTTCGGATCGTATGGCGCAAGCGTCGGCGTAACCTCCGGCGTCGGTTCAGGCGTAGCATTCAGCTGATCGATATATGCCAGCACCTCGCCTTCATTCATCATCCGAAGCATATCCGCCCGGATATATCCCCACATTCCGTCATATTGGGCGACATGCCATGCAACACCGTCCACATAATCCTGTCCGGTCACGTAAACGACTTTTCCGGCTGACAGTTCATCAATAATGACGCTGGTGGAGCTTGGCCAGTTTCGCACATAGACGCCGTCACCGATCGCCATGGCGTATCCGATCCGCTGCGCGGGGGATAATGTCGGCTGGATGGTTGGCGTCTCTGTCGGCACCTGCGTAGCAGGTTCAGTCGGAACCGGTGTCGGCAGCTCGGTCGGAGTTTCTGTTGGAATCGGGGTCGGTACCTCCGTCGGAACATCCGTAGGCGTCTGCGTCGGCGTTGCCGTAGGTTCCACAGTGGGTTCCTCGGTGAACACAAGCGTCGGATTCGGCGGAACCTCCGTCGGCGTTGGGGTTGGGCTCGGTGTCGCTGTCGGTGTGGGAGAAGGCGTCGGCGTTTCCGTCGGAGTCGCTGTAGGTGTCGGAGTCTCCGTCGGTGTGGGCGTCGGCGTCGGCGTCTCTGTCGGTGTTTCCGTTGGAGAAGGCGTTGGGGTGGGCGGTTCTGTCGGCGTCGGTGTCGGTTCGGGCGTGTCAGTCGGCGCCGCCGTCGGTGCAGGCGTGGCGGTGAACATCGGCGCCATCGTTCCCTGGGCGGCATCGTAGATCGTGCTGTCCCATTCGTTCATCGCAGTCAGGAACTCACTCTTCAGATAGCCTTCCACCCCGTCTGACAGGACACGGCTCCAGACCTGGCCGTCATCGTTTCTGAAGTTTTCAATAATATAAACATGTTTTCCGGCCTTGACGCTGCCGCTTCCGACCGTAGTCGCCCGCGTATTCGGCGCGGATCGGAAATTGACATTCACATTTGTCACAGCATACCGGTTCAGCATGATGCCATCCGGCAGCATCTCCGCGCTGACCGCAGCGGTGGGTTCCGGTGTAGGAGACGGAGTCGGACTGGGCGTGGATGTCGGCGTCGGAGTAGCAGGCACGGGAGTATCCGTTGCCGGCACAGGCGTATCTGTTGAGGGGACGGGTTCCGGCGTGACAAAAACAGGCGCAGGTGACAGCTGTGCAGCATTGTAGGCCGCACTGTCCTGCGGACTCATGGCGTTTACAAATTCGCTCTTCAGATATCCGTCTGTCCCGTTGTACAGGACATGAGTCCAGATTTCGTTCTGACTGTTGACCACATTTTCTTCCAGATAAACATAGGTTCCGCTGTTCAGCGATCCTCCTGCCTTCTGGTAGGATTTGTTCGGTCCTGTTCTGAAATTGACATTGCTGTTGGTGATTCCGTAGACATTCAATGCCGTTCCAACCGGCAGAAATTCAGCATTGACCGTCATCGGTTCCGGTGTAATGATTACCTCGGGAGTCGGAACCTCTGTAATGACCGGCACTTCCGTAATGATTACGGGTTCATCCGTGATGACCGGCGCTTCCGTAATGACCACGGGTTCCTCCGTGATCACCGGCACTTCCGTAATGATCACGGGTTCCTCCGTGATGACCGGCACTTCCGTAATGATCACGGGTTCCTCCGTGATCACCGGCGCTTCCGTAATGACCACGGGTTCCTCCGTGATCACCGGCACTTCCGTAATGATCACGGGTTCCTCCGTGATGACAGGCGCTTCCGTCACCGGATCCGAAAACACCGGAGCCGGTGTAAACTGCGCCGTATCATACAGCATACTGTCATATTCGCTGTATGCGTCAATAAATTCGCTTTTCAGATAGCCTTCCACGCCGTTGACAATCACATGGCTCCAGATCTGGTTTTCCGGATTGACAATGTTTTCAATCAGGTATACGGCAGTTCCCTGATGAACTTCAGAACCGGCAAGCCCGGCGCTCTTGCTGGGCGCGGAGCGGAAATTCACGTTTTTGTTCGTAACACCGTATCTGTTCAGTTTGATTCCCGTCGGAAGCCCCTCTGTACTCTCCATAACGGGAATATAGGGTTCCGGAGTGTCCGGAATGGGTTCCGGCGTATCCGGAATCGGTTCGGGTGTATCCAGGATCGGTTCCGGCGTATCCGGAATCAGTTCAGGCGTATCCGGGATCGGTTCGGGCGTATCCGGGATCGGTTCCGGAGTGTCTGGAATGGGTTCCGGCGTATCCGGGATCGGTTCCGGAGTGTCCGGAATGGGTTCCGGCGTATCCGGGATCGGTTCGGGTGTATCCGGGATCGGTTCCGGCGTATCCGGAATGGGTTCGGGCGTATCCGGGATCGGTTCCGGCGTATCCGGAATGGGTTCGGGCGTATCCGGGATCGGTTCCGGCGTATCCGGGATCGGTTCCGGCGTATCCGGGATCGGTTCCGGCGAAGCCGTAATCACAACCGGGCTGGATGTTTCCTGAGAGATATACAGTTTCCATGTATCGGCCAGTTCATCTCCGCGGTAGACATAAATGAAAACATAAGGAGTGAATTCATTCAGTTCGCTGCCTGCGAACAGTTGCGGCATACTGGGAATACTGGCAATATCAATCGGAAACATTCCGTCGGACAGGACATAGGTATAGTCCTCATTGCCCGGATTGAGAATGTTGATCTGCAGGTTGGACAGATTCCGGTCGGCAGGAAGCAAGGTCCAGAAACTGCCCGCAAAGTCCTCAATCGGAATGGCTTCCGAAGACATCGGAGTGTCATCCTCCATCCAGCTCAGCTGGATCATCGTCCCATCCCAGCCATCCGTGACAGCCAGCCCCGGTATTGCAGAAAGCGTCATCAGGATTGATACCGCCATGGCGAGGAGTCTTCTCAGTAAAGCTTTTCTGTTCAGCATTTTCCCTTCATCCTTTCGGGCCTGTCTAAACATAACAGGTTTATTTTACCCTCTTTCAGCAGGGGTGTCAATCAATCGACCTGGAGGCGGAAGGAATCCGGCATTTCCCCGTCGAAAGAAAAAAAGACGTTCGATAATCTGAACGACTGATCCCCGATTTCTGTTCCCGGAAGGTAATGATTTATGTTCAAGGCGTGGCTGTCCCGGCTTCTGTCCGGCACGATTCCCGAAGATGCCGCAAAGGATCCTTCGACCTTCTTTTCCTCGCTTCCGCGCATCGAAACGGATGATCTGATTCTTCGTCCCGTGCAGATGCGGGATGCCCGGGATATTTATGCCTATGCTTCCGATCCGGAAGTCGCCCGATATGTGCTGTGGGATCCGCATCAAAGCCTGGCAGAGACGAAAGAATATATCCGGTATATCCGTGGACTGTATCGTCGGGGGCTCCCTTCTTCCTGGGCAGCAGAGCTCCGTTCTGAATCCCGGGTCATCGGTACGATTGGCTTCATGTACTACGCTCCTCCGCACGGGACCTGCGAAATCGGATACAGTTTTTCACGGAATTACTGGAACTGTGGTTATGCAACACAGGCATTGACCGCGGTCATCAGATGCGCGTTTGATCATCTTCCGGATCTGTGCAGGATTGAGGCGCAGCATGATATAAGAAACCCTGCCAGCGGCAGGGTCATGCAAAAGAGCGGAATGTTGCGGGAAGGGATTCTCCGTTCCCGGCTGTATAACAAGAATGAACATATCGATGTCGCACTGTATGCAATCGTGCGTGAGGACTGGAATCCGTAATGGAGCTTGAAGCGCATGCATCAATATGCATGCATGGCTGATCATTTGGTGCCGTCCCGATACATGGAGAACTGATCCATAGGGTATTTTTCCAGGTTTTCCAGTATTTTCCGACCGTCCGCCCGGGCCAGCAGGGTATTTCTGTTTTTCAGCACCAGATTTTCCGCCTGATGCTTTGAAGGTCCGCCAACGCATCCGCCGGGGCAGATCATGCCTTCCACAAAATCGACATCGAGCTTGCCCGCTTTCAGAAGCATCATGGCTTTCCGGCATTCTTCGCCGCCGGCGCATGTCATCAGCCGGATATCCGATATGTCTTCTCCCATCTCCTGCATCACTTCAAGTACGGCGTTTGCAACCCCGCCGCTCCCCGCGAAGCGCTTGCCGAAGATCGAAGCTTCCTGGTAATCCTCCTCCACCGGTTCAACCTTCACGTTTCTGGAATCAAGAATTGCAACAATTTCACCGTATGTGAGCGCATAATCCGCAGGATCCTTGATAAATTCGCTGAGTGTCTCGCCCTTTTTGGCAATGCACGGTCCGATGAAAACGGTAATGCATTCCGGATCAAGAGACTTCAGATATCTGGAAACCGCAACCATCGGTGATACCGTACTGGATTTATTGTTTTCGTACAGAGCCGGAAAATGATGCCTGAGCAGGGAAATAAAGGCAGGACAGCAGGAAGTCGTCATGATCTTCCCTTCCTTCCGCGCCTCGATCCACTCCTTTGCTTCATAGGCAGCGGTCATATCACCGCCCAGTCCAACCTCCACCATATCCGCAAATCCGACTTTTTTCAATGCAGCCCGGATCGATGCCATACCGACATTCTCTCCGAACTGTCCTTCCGTCGCAGGCGCACACATGGCGATCACCCGTTTTCCCTGCCGGATGGCCCGAATCACATCCACGGCATAGATCTTGGAGCCAATCGCTCCGAATGGACAGTTATGAATGCAGTGGCCGCAGTGAATACACTTTTCTTCATTGATCTGACAGATACCGGCTTCATTATATGAGATAGCCCCCACAGAGCATGCCTTTTTACATGGCCGTTCCTGATGAATGATCGCCCCGAATGGGCATGCTTTTGCGCACAGACCGCAGGACTTGCATTTGTTCGGATCGATTTTCATTTTGTCATCGCCCGGTGAAATCGCACCGAACTTGCAGGCGTTCAGGCATGCTTTCCCCAGGCAGAAGCGGCAAATATCGGAAACAAAATAATCCTGAATGGGACAGTCGTCACAGGCTGCAGGAATGACCGCAACAACATTTTTCGTAGCATAGGAAGGTTCCGGATTCTGCCCCATCGCAAGCCGGATTCTCCCACGCACGATTTCGCGTTCCTTATAGATGCAGCAACGGTAGTTCGGCTTGGGACCGGGACTGATCTGATATACGATCCGGTCCGTATTTTCAGGCGTCAGCTCGTCTTCCCAGGCAAGTCTGCACACCTCCCGGAGGATAAAATGCTTCAGTTCAACGATTCCCTTGTCGTTTGTAATCATCAGCTGTACCTGTTCCTTCGTCGATTAATCAGAAACCTGTTTGTATTGTATCTTGCGGACAAGGGCATTGTCAAGGCATGCGCACGCAGAAAAAAGGACGCTCTGTGAGCGTCCGGGTGTTGAAAATGATCACCGCATGAACCTGGCCTGACGTTCCACCGTTTCCGGATGTATCGCCAGCAGAGAAGCCTGTTCCTTGTCGATTTTTCCGTCCCTCAGCAGGCGAGCCAGTTCCGTATCCATGGAGAGCATATCCGCTCCGCCGCCGAAGATCGCATTATCGATCTGATGCGTCTTGCCTTCGCGGATCAGATTCTGGATGGCAGGATTGACGCACATCACTTCAAAGACAGGATGAAGCTTCCCCTCATTGGTCAGAATCAGACGCTGGGAAACAACTGCGCGAAGCACCATGGAGAGCTGTGCGCGGATCTGATTCTGCTGATTGGCCGGGAACGCATCGATGACGCGGTCGATCGTCTTGGCTGCGCCGAGCGTATGCAGTGAGGAAAGCAGCAGATGACCTGTTTCAGCAGCGGTGATTGCAGTGGAAATGGTCTCCATGTCACGCATCTCACCCAGCATGATCACATCCGGTGCCTGGCGGAGGGCAGCGCGCAAAGCTCTTGCAAATGTGGATGCATCACCGGGAACCTCGCGCTGGCTGACCAGGCATTTCTTATGGGGATGAAGATACTCGATCGGGTCTTCAATGGTAATGATATGGCCGTCCCGGGTGCTGTTGATCCGATCGACCAGGCATGCCAGTGTGGTACTTTTGCCGTTTCCGGCCGGACCGGTAACCAGAATCATGCCGCTGCGATTCTCTGCCAGTCGCATCACAACATCCGGGATATGATAATCGGCTGGATTGGGAATACCGAAAGCAACCACACGGCAGGTCATGGCCAGTGAGCCGCGCTGACGGTAGGTATTGCAGCGGAAACGGGAAAGATCGCGTACAGCAAAGGAGAAATCGTCATCGCCTTCAGCATCCAGCGTTGTCTTCTCGCGGCCGGCCAGCTCATAAGCCCGGTCAACCAGCAGCTTGATATCCGGGGGCAGCGCACGTTCTTCGGTAATGGGAATCATCTTCCCATTTGCCTTCGTCATAATCGGAGAACCGGGAATGACAAATACGTCGGATCCTCCATATTTGAACGCATTTTTCAGTATTTCATCCAACGTCCCAATCATTCCCATTCTTCCTCCGGTTCTTCCACAATCAGCTTATGCGAAATCCATTCGGTCCGTTCCGGATGGTCGGGACCCAGCAGTCGAACCACACAGATCAGCGTCCGGTTATCTAGCGGTTCCTTCCAGGAAACCTCATCCTCCTGAATCTCCATACCTTCCGGAAGTCTTTCTGCAACGGAAGCCAGAAATGCTTCCTGTTCCGGTGCTTCCTGCCGGCATGACACCAGGACAGCATCAAGTTCCGCCAGTCTGCGCTCAGAACGAGCAGAAAGATCATACACCCTGCTAATCATTTCCGTGCTGCGGGTCGTCAGACTGTAATCGTTCCGTGAGCCAATCTGCATGAGCATTCCGAGCATGCACAGAGAAAGAACGACAACGATCAGAATCAGAGAAGCTGCCCCAGGCCCCAATGCGACTTTACGCTTCATGGGTTCACCTCCTTCGGAATAAACCGGGTGGAGGGAATGGAAAGGAGCTCCTTACCCTTGGCCTCAACGCTGATCCGATAGGATCGCAGAGTACCGCTTTCCGTCTCTTCACTTTCATCCCGAACAAACATGGTGTACTCCTTTTCCTCGTGTATCCATGTGTCCGAATCGGGAGAAAAACTGAATCCGTACGCTTCAATCACGCTATCGGGATGATCTGAGCCGTAGAGAGATTCAGCCAGATTCTGTGCTTCAACCATCGCCTTGCTGGTTGCCTGCGCTTCAATGCTCTTCAAGCGGGCATTCGCAAATACCTGAACCAGCGTCGCGGAACCGATCATGAAAAAGAAAATGACCAGCAGAAGTTCAACAAGCAGCGCATTGGCACGGTGTCCTTCTCTCATATGTCCGCACCTCCTGCCCGCAGATACATCCGGATCGTGCTTTCCACGCCGTCTTCACTTTCCAACGCAACGGTCAGCATTTTTCCGTCCATTTCCGGTTCAAACCGGTTCAGTTCACACATCGTTTCGCCATATTCCGGATCAAACGGAATATCCCCCGGCGTAAAACACTCCCGAAGGTATCCGTCGTAGGCATACAGACGGGTATAGAAATAACCGTCCTCATCAGCTTCCCGAACTGTCAGTGCGGTGATTCCCAGATCGTCAAACTTTTCGATGTATACATCTCCGCCATCCTCAGCCCAGATGGCACTGCGAACAACCGACGTCATGATCCGGGTGTTGTTGTTTCTTTCAGAGCTGTCTACCGTATTTCTGTACAGCTGTGCGCCCATCGTAACCAGGAACGTGCTCAGCAGGGCAAACAGAGCCAGCAGCAATACAACAAACAGATTCTGAATCATCTTGGGGGTATGGCCGATCGCGCGTTTACTCACAGATCCGTTGTCCCCCTTTCGACAACCTTGATGGAAGGAATCACATTGGAGGCAAAAGGTCGGTAATACACCATATACTTATCCTCGTTATAGGACAGGTTATAATGATCCCGAAGGTACTGAAGCTCCTTTGGATACATTCCTTCCACCGCATAGCATGTCAGCGCAGCATTCTTGACGGCATCCCGGACCACTTCCAGTTCCCGTCCGCTGCCCTTATTGGTAATGCTGTTGATCAGCAATACAAACGCGATGATCAGAACGACGAAAATGAGGATCGCCGTAACGTCTTTTTTATTGATGCTCATCTCGTCCGCTCCTTTCGATTGATCAGAATTACATGGCGCTGAGCACGCCGGCCATCGGCAGCATCACGCTCAGCAGGATTGCACCGATGACGATGCTCAGCAGGGCTACAAGAGTGGGCTCCACGATGGAAATCAGATGATCCAGTCCATCCTCCACCTGAAGCTCGTAATTCTCAGCGATCTTGGACATCACCTGCGGTTCATGGCCGGATGCAGCACCAACCTTAAGCATCCGGTTATAGAAATCCGCAAAAAGACCGCTGTTGGAGAGCGCATCGGAGAACGTTTCTCCCTTCTTCATCTCCTGCTCGATAAAGGCAACCCGTTCTTTTGACTCCTGATCCGCCAGGGCGGCCGGAGCCATCTGAAGCGCGTTCTCAATCGGGAATCCGCTGGACATCATCAGACCCAGAATGCCGGCAACCCGAGAAGCGGAAAGCTTCTCCGTCAGTTTCCGGACAGGCGGGAACAGATTCTTCAGGAACTTCAGCGTCTTGTTTCTGGCCTTTGTCTTCAGCAGAATGGCAATCACGATACCGAAAAGCACGAGAAGGCCGATCAGAATCAGTACAGCCCAACCGGCAAAGGTACCAACCTGCATCAGGACGCCGCCGCTGGACGAATCAACGCCCAGGGATTCCAGTACCCGACGGAATACAGGCAGAACACGCCAGAGCAGAATCCCGATGATGATGACCAGCATCACACCCAGCACCAGCGGATAAGTGATCGCACTGACAGCCGCACTGCGGATTCTTCCTTCACGCTGGTAGTACGTGGAAAGATTGAGCATGATATCTTCCAGGCGACCGGTCTGCTCGCCGATATCCACCATCTCGAGCATGTAGGAAGGCCAGTCTTCCTCATTTTCGCGCATGGCGACATACAGTGAACCCGTTTCATCCACAACCTTATACAGGTTGGTATACGGATGAACCTTCACCTTATCCTTCATTTCGTCTTCCGCCAGCATCTCGATGCCGTCCCGCAGCGTCATGCCGGAACTCAGCATCAGCGCGATCTGATCGCAGAAGCTGCTCAGCTCTTCAGAGGACATGATTCTCCTTTTCTTTTTTCCTCCGATTGCCATTCTCTTTTCCTCCCATCATCCAGCATGTAAATTCATGATCTTCGTAAAGAATCAGTACCAGCGTTCCGTTGTGTATGTATCTGCCTTGGAGGTCGCGTTCAGTTCCGCCGTCGGATCGAAGAAAGCGTCCTCCCCGTTGACCACTGCCATGACCCATGCGTGCGGGGTCCCGGATCCGAGCGTTCCGATAACCAGGCGTGCAGGAACTCCCTGGCTCCGAAGCATGGCACAAGTCAGCGCGGACAGATCCTGACAGATACCCATTTTGTTGTTCCAGCAATAATCGATATCCGGAAGCATCCCGCTGGACCCGGCCACAGTCACGCTCTTGATAAAATCGTACACAAAGTTGGTCTTGATAAAGTTGCAGACCGCTTTGTAGATCTCCGCCTGATCGCTCATACCCTTGCACAGCTCCGAAGCTTTCTTCACGCAGGGCGTGTCAGCCGTATAGTTGACATACTGATTCGGATAAAGGAAACAGGAAAGCTCATCCGACATGTTGGCCGCCACTTTGACCTTGCCGACTGCGCCATATTTGTTTCCGTCCTTCTGAAGATAGAGCGTAATGGAATAATTGGTACGGCCGAGCTGAAGGGGAAACACCTCGAAATTGCCTTCCTGGTTCAGGTTGTAATTCAGATAGGTTCCGCCTGTTTCAACGCGGACCTTCAGCTTCTTTTTTGAAGACTTCGGGCCTTTGACCATCACGTAACCCTGATCCGCGTGGGATGCATCCACCGTGATTTTATTATCCTTGAGCACCTTTGTCCCGGAAGCCTCAGGCATCAGAACCTCGCTCAGAGAGAGAACCGCAGTGCAGACCACAAGCATCAGAGCCACAACGACCCCTACGACTCGCTTACCGCTTTTTCCTGCGAACATAGCGCATCCCCCTTGTGAATATCCGTTTACAGTTACAGATATTTTAGCATATTCGTTTCCCCTTTGCAACCACTTTCCCTGATCCGCACTGGAAAAAAACGTAAAACAAAAAAGAAACGCGACCATTATCCGGAGGCGTTTCTTTTATCAGAACAGACTGATTATTTGTTTACATTATCCTTCAGAGCCTTGCCAGCCTTGAAAGCAGGAGCTTTGCACGCGGCGATCTTGACGGATTCACCGGTCCGGGGATTGCGGGCAACACGGGCCGGACGGCTCTTCGCTTCGAATGTGCCAAAGCCGATCAGCTGTACTTTCTCGCCCTTGGCCAGGCTCTCAGCAATCGTATCCAGGATGCCATTCAGAGCGGCTTCAGATTCTTTCTTGGTCAGTTCAGTTTTTGCAGCCAGTGCGGCAATCAGTTCTCCTTTATTCATCAGAGAAACCCTCCTTGCAATGATTTTGCTTTATCAGTATATCCAAAACCTGTTTTCTGTCAACCCTTTTTCAATAAAATGCTGCCCTGATCCGATCTGGCCGGACGCCTTTTCATCGCTTTTGATCTTTTTCCTTTGTTCCCTGCCTTTCCTGTGGTACAATCACTGAGAAGCAACATGAATTCTTTTTTGAAGGAGCGTGGAATCATGCAGCAGAAACTGATCGTGATTGAAGGGACCAATGCCTCCGGCAAAAGCACTTTGGGAGTCGAGCTGGCATCCCTGTTCAACGGTGAAGTCATTTCTGCTGATTCCCGTCAGATCTACGAAGGGATGGATCTGGGGTCCGGCAAAATTACCCCGTCTGAAATGAAAGGCGTTCCCCATCATCTGCTGAATGTCCGAAAGCCGGGCGAGTTTTTCTCCATGGCAGATTTTCAGCGACTTGCCTACCAGGCGATTGACCGGATTCATTCCCGGGGAAACGTTCCCTTCCTGGTCGGCGGAACGGGGCTCTATATCGATGCGGTTGCCGATGGATACGAGCTCAGTGAAAAGGCGCCGGACCATGAACTGAGAGAAAAGCTTGAACAGCTGGATACTCCTGCACTCTTTCGCCTGCTCCAGGAAAAGCTGCCGGATTCCGGGATTGATCCGCGGAACCGTCATCGCGTCATGCGCGCGCTGGAGCGCCTGGAAGCGGATGATTATCACCCCGCTCGCAAATCGCCCCGCTATGAACTGCTGAAATTCGGAGTGACATGGCCCCGTGAGATGCTGAAACAGCGCATTGATGAGCGGCTGGAAAAGCGGCTGGACGAAGGAATGATTGAAGAAGTGCGCGCGCTGCTGGATCAGGGAGTCAGCGAAGCATTCCTGATCAAGCTTGGGCTGGAGTACAAATATCTGACATGGTACCTGACCGGTCGCATGGGTTACGAGCAGATGGTATCGGAACTGGGAAATGCCATCAAAAAGTTTGCCAAGCGGCAGATGACCTGGTTCCGCAGGGATCCGCGCATCATCTGGCTCGACATGAGTGCGGACCCGGTCGCGGAAGCATCCGCCAGGATTCGTCCGTTTCTGGAGGGCTAGGTGTTCCGGAGAGCAAGCACAATCCGATCTGCGAGTTTTCGCTGGGTGAGCGCACTGGGGTGCCAGTTGGCACCGAATCCATCGTTCTTTCCATCCTGCTCATCCATGGCAAAAGCATGAATCCTCGTGTCGCCTGTTTCTCCCCGGTATTCCCTCACTGCGTTGCACATTGCCTGATTCAGGCCGGTCCCCATCACTCCCAGAACGCAGAGGATTCCTGCCTTCGGATTGTTTTTTCTGACCATTTTCAGAAAATCGATATAGAGCTTCTGATACAGGTCCTTTCTGTCGCTGTTTTCCTGGCACCAGCTCAGGTCGTTTGTCCCGAGCTGAATCAGAATCCGGTCTGGTTCCCATGCGCTGAAATCCCAGGAAATATCCTGCAGCCGTCTTCCGGAAGGAAGCACGAACTCATTCATCCCATACTTTTCATAATACATGGGCACCAGCATATCCGTGTTCCTGTTTTCCGGTGAATCGGTATATCCGGATACAATCCCGAAACCGCTGAATGCTGTCAGCATCGGTTCCATCCCCAGGGCTTCAGCGGTAAGGGCGGCATATCCCTTGCCTGCGTTTTCCGTTTCCGTGGAAAACGGCTCAGATTCATCATGTGATTCCACGCCATATCCGCATGTGATGGAATCCCCGATGAATTCGATTTTGCCTTCCCCGTTCTCGCTGAGCGGAAGGACTGCCCCATCCGTAATGATCCCCTTCAGTGCCATCAGGCTCTGTGTGCATTCGCTCAGCTTGACCAGACGGATCCGGGCGTCGTGGCGCGGAGCACCCTGAAATACGGAAGCCACCGTCTCCCGTTCCTGCATACGCTGATCCAGGATCAGTTCATCATCCAGCCATATGCCGAACCGTGGGAGCTGATGTGCACATTCCGGTCGTTCGGGCGTATCGTCCGCCCGCAGAACCAGTTGAACACCTGTCGCACCCGTGACCCGGAATCCCGCTTCACTCAGCGGGAACGTCAGAAACAGCATATTCCCGTCCACAATCGTTCTTCCTCTGGTCCGAATCTGAACGCCGTTGAATTCCTGGATCATGATGGGGTTTCCTCCTCCGTGAACAGATAGTCATGCAGTTCCTGAACCGTTTTGAAATACATGCCGCAGTTTTTTCTCATGAAGCTTTCGATCTTTGGAATATCGTTTGCCCACCCGGCCGCCGCAAACGGAACGCCCGCCTTTCTGGCCATGTCATATCCCGGTTTCAGATCGTCCACAACCAGCAGCTCGGAAGGCTGAAGGGAATACTTTTCCATGATCTGTTCCAGCGGCCAGACCGACGGCTTTCTCTTGTCGTTCGGATAATCCCATCCATAGATCTGATCCGGTTCCGGAAGACCGTTCTCGCGGTAATCGCGCAGAATGTTTTCTTCAAAGGAATGACTGACGACGCAGATCCTCCCGCCCCTTCTGCGCTGTTCCTCCATGATCTCCCGGATACCGGGGTATGCCTTCGCCGCGTGCCGGCTTACATACTCCTTCCAGTATGCTTCCTCCTCCAGCATTTCTTCCCAGGTCATCCCGCAGATCTTCGTGAACATATCGATCACGCCCGGATCAAAGTTGTAGTTGAAATACTCTTCGAGCGTCATATGGATTTCCGGATGAAACTTTGCCATATATTCCACAAAGCACGGATAGTGCAACGTTGCCGTGGAATTCACGGTCGTATCATCATGATCCAGTACCAGGCAGCGATACTTTAGCATAGAGCCTCCTCATGATCATTGTGCGCTGTTTGTTTCTTCCAGCAGGCGGATCGCGTCTCCGAAGTATTCCTCATATTCCGCATCCGTCAGTTTCATGGCCTTTTTCAGCATCTCCGGAATCTTTCGGGGTCTGACCCGCGCATAATATTGGGTTGCCCGGATATTTTTCCGCCAGTTCTCCATCTTCATATTCTTCCAGCGGCTGATGTGCCTGGGCAGAATGGGCTCCAGCTTCGCGATCACTTCATCAAACTTTGCTTTAACGTTGTCCCATCGGAAGACGGTCGTCAGCAGCTCGCTGACCCTTTTCAGAAAGCGCGCTTTCATTTCCGGAACATTCAGCAACGCGTTCAGCGGTTCGTGCCGGAAGCCCTGGATCTTGGCCTGGACGGGCTTGATGTAATACTCAATCGGGGTTCTTTCCAGATTGCGCCAGCAGGCTTCCACGTCGAACAGCAGATACTTCCATTTGCCTCCCGGAACCCGATAAACGCGGACATTCGTAAAGTCCACATTCCCCAGAATGATCTCATACGCCGCATGCGTGAACATGTTGTCAATATCCAGCTCCGCCTCAACCCGTTTCAGGTTTTCCGGTTCATTCAGATCATTCTTCCTGCAAAAGTCACACAGGTCCAGCCAGTCCGTGTTATCCCCATTCTGCAGAAACTGATCGGTTCCTGTTCTGGCCAGAATATCGATTGAATCGATATCATCCGCTTCCGTTACTCCCTCATAGGCGGCAATAAAATGCTTGTTGATCTTCTCCCTGAGGTTATAATGTCCCCAGTACCGGCCATTGATATATACCTGAATCACCACGTGATCCTGATAAAGGATCCCCTGCCCTTCCGCCAGGGAACTGGCAACGATATCCCTCAGGCGGGTTGCATAGGTATCGCTGTTGGCAGCCCGCAGCAGAATGCTCTTGTATGATGCATAGTCTCTGGTTGGAAACGGATTGAAGTTGAACGATTCCTTTCCCCAGGATTTCCGGGCATAAAGGGCAATGCTCTTCTGCGCGTTCACCCGTGCGCTGTGTCCGGACACGGTCATCGTTCCTGTCTGACTGATCTCCTGAACGCCGTCCATGTTGTAATATTCAATATGAGCCGGATATTCGTATCCTTTGGAGTAGTTGGGAATGGAACCTTTTCCCTTGACCAGCATGCCGGTTTTCGTGCTGAAGAGGTACTGATCGTCAGCAATCAGGCATACGACCGGCGTCAGCTGTTCATCTTCAATCAGATAGGTGGCATCCGCGGTATTGGACGATACCTCTCCGTCCCGGAATGCCTTTACCCGCAGCGGGGTCGTCTGATCCAGTCTGAGTCCGTTTTCCGGAAAAAGCCTGCTCTTTCGGGTCGGCGTCTCCCCATCCGTCGTATACCGGAGCTCCGTTCCGCCTGCTCCCCAAACCGTAACGAGTACGCCCTTTTCATGGAACCCGCCGGCCGTTTCGATAACCGGCTCCTCCGTTCTCGCCGGAAACGCAGTCTTTTCATTTTTCGCGCCTCTCGTCGCGGTTTCAAAATATCCGGGATCACCGCCATCCATCGGCCTTCCCCAGCTTATGCATCCATATTGAGCCGGCATATCCACAAGATCCGCCTGGTTGCCCTCCGCGTCGGTCAGCACCAGCTTCTCACCCTTCGACGAAATCGCAAAATCCGTATAGAATTCATTTCCTTTTCCCGGATTTTCGACCGGTTCGCCGGTGCAGTAAATCGTCAGATATCCACCAGCCTTCAGTCTGGAACCGTCCGGGAATGACCACTTGTCCGGATTCTTCCTGCTGTCGCTGAAATGCCACCCGGTCAGATCAACGGTTTCTTTTCCGCTGTTGTACAGTTCAACCCAGTCCCAGGCATTCCCGTTCTCATAGAAACCGTTGCTGGCCATCACTTCATTGATCACAACGTCAGCGCATGCAGCCCCTGCCAGGCAGAGCATCAATGCGAGCATCAGAAAGAAGCGTCTTACATCCGCTCCATGATTCATTTCACGTAATAGTGTCTTGCGATCCATTTGCTCAGTCCGTCCAGTCCCGGATAGAAAATCCGCTCTGATATATTCAGCTGATCCAGCATATCCCGGATTCGCCAGCGGAGCTGACGGTCAATGACGTATTTCACCGTGTTGTCCGTCCGCTCATCCAGATATTTTTCAATATCCGTAATCCCCATGGGAATCACCGAAAAGAATGAATACTGCATGATGATCCGGCTGTTTGTGCTGGGCGGTTCGATAATAACCATTGAATGATCGCCCATATCCTGATCGTAATCCTCAAGTGTCCCGGCCAGCTTCTGCAACATCTCCACCGAAAACAGCGTGCTCTGCTCCCGACCGACTGCAAGGCGGTATTTTTCCGGCAGATGGCTGATCTGTTCGTTCATGTCAATTCGCCATACCATGCAGTCATGATCCGCCATTTCCTCCAGATTGTCTTCCGTCATGGCAAAATGCAGCGCGACCAGTGCGCTGTGACTCCAGTCCAGCAGCCGCGTCGGCAGGCCGTTATGCTGTCCGGTGATCATCCGGTTCCATACCGATTGAAGCACCGTCGGATCCTCGCGGACCGCATATTTGGCAAAATTGTTCAGAATCGCCGGTTCGAGCGTTTTCTGCAGGTGCTTGCAGCATCGGCTCAGGCTCGTGGCCATCTTATAGGATGTATCCGGCATCCCTCTGTAGAGGAAACCGCTTCTGTTCCGTCCCAGATGAGGCCTGTATTCCTGTTCACTCAGCATGGGCATCAGGTCTTCCACCGTTTTGATTCGAATCTCCTGGATCATCTTTTCCTCCGGATGATTTCATCCCGGGTATTTTATCATAATCCGGAAATAAAAGAAAGAACCGGTACATGCCTCTCACAGTACCGGTTCCTTCCTGATGAAATTTATTTGGTATACTTCGGCCGCTTGGTGTAGGTCGTATGGAGGAGCTCATGGGCCTTATGGCTGTTGGGCTCACCCAGATAATCCTTATACAGCGTCATGATGGAAGCATTTTCATGGCTCTTCCGCTGAGGCTTGTTCGCATCCTCGCGATACAGCGCAGCCGCGCGCAGCGCCTTGGGATCACATTCCATCCGCTTCTGTGCAGAAACGATCGGCTGACCGCCCCCGGTCACACAGCCGCCAGGGCATCCCATGACCTCGATGAAGTGGTAGGTTTTCTCACCGCTGCGGATGCTGTCCAGCAGCTTAGCCGCATTCGCGGTTCCGTGCGCTACCGCAACATTGACATCCAGATCGCCAACCTTTACGGTTGCTTCCTTGATGCCTTCGGTACCACGTACTGCCTCAAAGTCAACCTTGGCCAGCGTTTCGCCCGTCACCTTTTCATACACGGTGCGCAGCGCTGCTTCCATGACGCCGCCGGTCGCGCCGAAAATAACGGCTGCACCGGTGCTCTCGCCCAGCATGGAATCAAAGTCTTCATCCGGCAGGTTGTTGAAATCGATGCCGGCTTCCTTGATCATCTTCGCCAGCTCGCGGGTGGTGATCACTTCATCCACATCCTGCATCCCGTCATGGCTCAGTTCCGGCCGTTTGGCTTCGAACTTCTTTGCGGTACAGGGCATGACGGAAACAACGCGGATCGTTTTGGGATCATAGCCCATCTTCTCAGCCCAGTAGCTCTTGATCATGGCGCCTTCCATCTCGTGAGGAGACTTGCAGGAGCTCAGATTGTCAATGAAATCCGGATAGTAGGTTTCGCAGAACTTGATCCATCCGGGAGAGCAGCTGGTAATCATCGGCAGCGTGCCCTTGTTCTGAAGCCGACCGATAAACTCCGTGCCTTCCTCCATGATCGTCAGGTCCGCACCCCAGTCGGTATCGAACACCTTCTCAAAGCCGAGCCGACGGAGAGAAGCTGCCAGTTTTCCGGTAACCAGGCTGCCGATCGGCATCCCGAACTCTTCACCCAGTGCGGCGCGGACAGCCGGAGCAGGCTGCACCACGACGTGAACGTCCGGATTGTTCAGCAGATCCCAGACAGCCTTGGTCGAATCCTTCTCATACAGCGCGCCGGTCGGGCAGGCCGCGATGCACTGGCCGCAGTTGATGCAGGCCACATCGTTCAGCGGCTGATCCCACGCGCTGCGGATCTGCGTCTTGAAACCGCGCCCCATGGGGCCGATCACGCCGACGGCCTGCGTATTGTTGCAGGCGGCAACGCAGCGGCGGCACAGGATGCACTTGTTGTTGTTCCGAACGATGGAGGGGCTCAGATCATCGATATCATATTCGTTCATCTTGCCCTTGTAACGATCCACATCCTCGACGCCCAGATCGTTGCACATCTGCTGCAGTTCGCACTTCTGGTTGCGGGCGCAGTCCAGGCACTTTTTGTCATGATTGCTCAGCAGCAGTTCCAGATTCACCTTACGGGCCGCCCGGATCTTGGGAGTGTTCGTTTTCACATTCATCCCCTCGGATACCGGCAGTACGCAGGCCGCACCGAAAGCGCGTGCACCGGTGTCAACGATACACATCCGGCAGGCGCCGATCTGGTTAATATCCTTCAGATAGCACAGCGTGGGAATATTGATCCCTGCCTTTTTGGCGGCTTCCAGAACCGTCGTGCCGGCGGGAACTTCAACACTGACGCCGTCAATCGTAAGCTTAACGAGATTTTCCATTTGTGTTGTTCCTCCTCGCGCGATTAGTTCTTGATGATGGCGCCAAACTTGCACGTCGCCATGCAGTTGCCGCACTTGATGCACTTCGCCTGATCGATCACATGGCGCTCCTTGACATTGCCGGTAATGGCGCCAACGGGGCACTTGCGTGCGCACGCGGTACATCCGCGGCACTTGTCAGTGATCTCATAGTTCAGCAGCGCCTGGCAATGATGCGCAGGGCAGCGCTTCTCGCGAATGTGCGCTTCATACTCATCCCGGAAATACTTGATCGTGGAGAGAACAGGGTTCGGAGCGGTCTGACCGAGGCCGCACAGCGCGCTGTTCTTGATGTTCTCCGCCAGCGTTTCCAGTTTCTCAATATCGCCTTCCTCGCCCTTGCCCTGGGTGATCCGCTCAAGGATCTCCAGCATCCGGCGGGTACCGATCCGGCAGGGTGTGCATTTACCGCAGCTTTCATCCACGGTGAAGTCCAGGAAGAACCGGGCGATATCAACCATGCAGTTGTCTTCGTCCATAACGATCATGCCGCCGGAACCCATCATCGCACCGATGGAGGTCAGCGTATCGTATTCAACGGGAATGTCCAGCTGACTGGCGGGAATGCAGCCGCCGGAAGGTCCGCCGGTCTGAACCGCCTTGAACTTTTTGCCGTTCGGGATACCGCCGCCGATGTCCTCAATAATGGTCCGAAGCGGAACGCCCATGGGCACTTCCACCAGGCCCGTGTTGTTGATCTTGCCGCCCAGCGCGAACACCTTCGTGCCGGTAGAACGCTCCGTACCGATGGTTTTGAACCATTCCGCACCCTTCAGGATAATCTGGGCCACATTGCCCAGGGTTTCAACATTGTTGATGTTGGTCGGACTTTCGAACAGGCCCTTCACCGCCGGGAACGGAGGCTTCGGCCGGGGTTCGCCGCGTTTGCCTTCAATGGAAGCCATCAGCGCAGTTTCCTCACCGCATACAAAAGCGCCGGCGCCCAGACGGATGTGGATATCAAAGCTGAAGTCCGTTCCGAAGATGTTGTCGCCCAGCAGGCCATACTCATGTGCCTGTTCAATGGCTTTTTCAAGACGCTTGACGGCGATGGGATACTCCGCACGAACATAGATCCAGCCCTCATCCGCGCCGATGGCATATCCGCCGATCGCCATTGCTTCAAGAATGGCGTGAGGATCTCCTTCCAGCAGGGAGCGGTCCATGAAAGCACCGGGGTCGCCTTCATCCGCATTGCATACGAAATACTTGTGCTCCGCTTTGCTGGCCCGGGCAAACTGCCACTTCTTGCCGGTCGGGAATCCAGCGCCGCCGCGTCCGCGCAGGCCGGAATCCAGAATCTCCTGGATCACCTGCTCAGGCGTCATCTCCGTCAGCGCCTTAGCCAGCGCCTTGTATCCGTCAAACGCGATATACTCATCGATGTTTTCCGGGTCAATCACGCCGCAGTTCCGCAGGGCTACGCGCATCTGCTTCTTGTAGAAGCCGATCTCACTGAGACTCTTCTGAACGCTGCTCTCCTGGGTCTTGTGATCCACATATACCAGGCGCTGAACCTTGCGGCCCTTCAGAAGATGTTCGGACACGATTTCATCCACGTCCGGTTCTGTCACCCGGCTGTAGAAGGTTCCTTCCGGATAGACAATGACGACGGGCCCCGCTTCACACAGGCCGAAGCAGCCCGTGCGGACAACCTTGACTTCCTTGTCGAGTCCCTTTTCCTTCAGCTGCTCCTCAAAACGTTCAATCAGCTTCGCAGAGCCGGATGAAGAACAGCCGGTGCCGCCGCAGACCAGCACATGAGAACGATAAAGCTCCATCTGGGTTTTCCTCCTCTTTGTCGTTGATAAATTAGTCCTTTGCGGCGCCGATGGTGTATTCCGTCACCGGGCGGCCGTTAACAATGTGCTCGGATACGATACGCGGTACCATTTCAGGCTTCACGTGGATATAGGTCACTTTTTCCTGTCCGGGCAGGATCACATCCAGCATGGGCTCATAGCGGCACATGCCGATGCATCCGGTCTGACTGACAGTCACGTGCTGAAGATTGCGCTTCTGGATTTCATCCATGAAAGCGAGCATCACAGGACGTGCGCCGGCAGCAATACCGCAGGTCGCCATGCCGATCACGACGCGTGCAGCATTGTTATCCTTACGCATGTTGATATTCTCCAGCGTTCTTGCACGGATAGCTTCCAGATCCGCCAAAGTTTTCATAATAAAACACCTCCAAAGATTGAATTGATCGTTTCATCCAGAGCCTCCTTCAGCCAGGCAGCCACAGAAGGCTCATTGAAAGGAATATCACTCCCCAGCGTGTCCCGGATGACCCGTGTGTCGAAGGTATCCTTTCCCTGGGGGCTTTCACCTTCAAACACGAAATCCGGCGCAAGCGGGTTGGTCAGCATCAGGCTCAGCAGCGTTCCGCTCAGATCTCCCAGCGGCAGGCAGTCAATGTTGCCCGTATCCATGGAAGCGGTCAGCACCGTGCCTTTTCCTTCCTCGCTTTCCAGTTGAAAGGATCCGCCGGCCTTTTCGGCATTTTCCTTCATGAGCGGAATCCCGAGGCCAACCTTTCGCGTTGTTCGCGTGGTTGCAAAGGGGCTCGTCACCCGTGAAAGGAGTTCGGGACTCATGCCTTTTCCGTTATCCTCCAGCTGCATCGTCAGCATCCCGTTCTCAGCCAGGCAAATCCGGATCGTCACCAGGCTTGCGCCGGCCGTGATGCTGTTCTGTGCCAGATCCAGCAGATGAAGGCTCAGGTCACGCACGGTACTTGTCCAGGATACCGGGAACCTGATCCGGAGTCAGCCGACCGTAGACCTCTTCTCCGATCATCATTACGGGAGCCAGACCGCAGGCACCGAGGCAGCGGGTTGCATTCAGGGTAAACTTCCCGTCATCCGTGGTGTCACCGGGCTGAATCTTCAGCTCTTCGCTCAGCTTGTCAATGATTTTCTGACTTCCCTTGACGTAGCACGCAGTCCCCAGGCACACGCCAATCACATGTTCTCCCTTGGGTTTCAGGGAAAACTGGGAATAGAAGGTGGAAACACCGTAGACTTCAGAAAGGGTCACACCCAGTCCATCCGCGATCATCTCCTGAACGTCCTGCGGCACATAGCCGAAGATATTCATGGCTTCCTGCAGGCAGGGCATCACGGCGCCGCGTTCGCCTTTGCGCGCATCAATGACCTTCTGCAACTGTACGTACTTTTCCTTGTTGTCAGGCATACCGTCCTTGACCTCCTTGTTTATTTGAATCTCTGCTGAGGAAATTCAGTTGAGATCCGCGCACCAAAAGAGGACGCGGAATCGCATCCTCTGAATTTTATCATACTTTCAACTGGTTGAAAAGCTTTTTTTCGCCGCTACCGTATCAAACAGTCCGCCCTGCGAAAACCTTTCCACCTCCAGGTCGAACACGGCTTCCAGGATGTCGCCCAGATGATGCGCGTCCGAGGACTGAAGCCTCAGCCGGTTCCCGACCAGCCGGTCCATCACCGGCAGCTCCTTCCGTACCTCGACCACCCGGAAGTCCGGTTCCTCCGGGAACAGGCCCAGATTGGTCAGAAGCCCGTGTCCGCGGTTGATATGCGCCGGGACGGCTGCACCGCCGTTTTCCCGGATGATCCTCGTACATTCCTCCAGCGACAGATCCGTGGATCCGATCAGCAGCCGTTCTTCGATATCGACGATTTCATCGTCCGTGTTCATCACATACTGGTTTCCGAAGTAATCCGGTTTGTTTTTCAGCTTTGGCAGATGGCCTGCAAAGATCTCCCCGACCTCAACCGCCGTTTCGACGCTCTGGAAATAGCCCAGCAGGTGGACTTCTTCCTTCGTCGTGATCTCCATCCCCGGAAGAAGAATCAGCCCGTAATAATCTGCTGCTTCTTTCACATAGGGCAGATTTCTGGCGCAGTTGTGATCCGTCACCGCAATGGCGTCCAGTCCCTTGATGTGAGCCATCCCGCAGATATTGGCCGGCGTCATGTCATCGTCTGCGCATGGGCTCAGGCACGAGTGCATATGCAGATCCACAAACATGGTCTTATTTCCCCTTCAGTCCCTCAGCGGAGAGACGGGCGCAGATTTCCCAGGCAGTCAGAGGGCTCTGAATGACGCAGATTTCCTCCTCCTTCGCTTTTTCCAGCGATGGTTCTTCCATTTCGATTCCTTCCGGAATGATGACCGCGGCCATCTCCATCAGGCTGGCCACTGCAATCACATTCATGTGCGTCTGAACGGTGATCCATGCCATTCCGGCAGCTCCGTGCGCCATGACCCAGCTGAGCAGGTCGCAAGTGTATCCGCAGGAAACTTCCTTTCCCGTATCCGCTTCCGGCGTCATGTTTACGCCTTCGATCAGTCCTACCATATCCTGTACTGTCATTTCTGTCACTCCTTCAGGTCATTTGTCTTCTGCACTACTCCCGGGTCGTTTCCGCCAGATCCACCATCTGCTGAGCCATCACGCGAAGTCTTTCCTTCATTTTATGAATGCAGTCCATTTTCGTTGCATCTCCCTGCACGATATCCTCCGCAAACGTTCTGCAGGTCGGGCTTCCGCAGCTCCCGCAGTCAAAGCCCGGAAGCTCGCCGTATATCTGTTCGATCTTTTCCATTTTCCGCATGGCTTCCATGAGGTCATCATCCAGTTTCATTGCAGAGTTGGGCCGGATCTTCTCGCTTGCATAGAGGTCATATTTGCTCATCATTCCGCTGTCCACATTCAGATCCGGATTCGGATCCCTGGAGGCCAGCCGGGTGATGCTGGATCGCGCAACATAGTTGTTCTCAAAGTTCAGAGGGCCCCCGACACATCCGCCTGTACACGCAGCGCCCTCAAAGAACTCAAGGCCTCTCAGCCGGTTGTCCTCGATCTCCTCCAGCACATGGATGCAGTTTTCAATTCCGTCCACGGCCAGGGAACTCTCAGCCTGCACGGCCCGGCTCTCCCCGCCGCTTCTGGCCCATCCGACGCCCAGGTCAGACGCCTGTTCCAGTTCCAGATTGATCGGAGCATTCCGGATCTGGCTGCTGAGCAGTCCGTAGATTTCCAGCACGCTGATCGCTCCGCTCACGGCGCTCTGCTCATGCCCGATCGGGTTCCGGATCGCGGTCACCTTTGCCGGACACGGCGTAATGAAGAAGCAGCCGATCTCCTTCTCGTCCACGTCATGCTTCCTGGCGAACTCCCTTCGCGCGATCATGGCCGCCACTTCCATCGGCTGGCGGACATCCACGATATGATCGATCAGATCCGGAAAGCGAACCTGAATCAGACGGACGATTGCAGGGCATGCGGAGGAAATCAGCGGTCTGGGAATTTTGGGATCCTTCATTCTCTCCCGGATCGCACGGCTCACCACATCTGCGCCGCGCGCCACTTCGTAGGCATCGTCAAATCCCATCTGCTTCAGTCCGTTCAGGATCTGGGAGATGGATTTCAGATCGCTGAACTGCCCGTACAGGCTCGGAGCCGGCAGTGCAATCCTGTATCTGTATCTGCTGATGGAGCTCAGCGGATCCGTCACGGCCACCTTCGCATGATATCCGCACACGCGAATGCATTCACCGCAGTCGATGCAGCGTTCGTCGATGATATGCGCCCTGCCGCCGCGGACGCGGATCGCCTCCGTCGGGCACCGTTTCAGACAGTTCGTACATCCCCGGCATTTGTCCCCTTCCAGCCGCACCGAATGGAATCTTTTCTGTTCCATGGTTTATCCTCCCAGTGCAAAGCGCATCGTGATGGTGGTGCCAACCCCCACCTCGCTCTGTATATCGAATTCCGTCGCATTGCGTTTCATGTTCGGCAGACCCATGCCGGCGCCGAAGCCCAGCGTCCGGGCTTCATCGCTCGCCGTGGAATAGCCTTCCGTCATCGCCTTTTCAATGTCCGGAATTCCGGGACCGACGTCTTTGGAAATCAGCGTTACAAACTCCGGGTCGACCATCAGCGTCAGCGTTCCTCCCAGCGAATGGATCACCAGGTTCAGCTCCACTTCATAGCAGGCCACGGAAACATGCCGAAGCACATCTGCGTTGACACCCAGCTGTTTCAGCGTCCGCTTGATCGTTGTGGAGGCCTCTCCAGCCGTCGTGAAAGCGCCGGATTCAACGGGAAAACTCTTTTCCAGCAAAACACCCATTTCGGATCAGACGCCCCCCTCGTTTTTCTTCGGCTTGGTCCCCGGCAGCCCGTGCAGATACAGTTCTCCGCAGGCGGTATATGTTGTCAGCGGGCTTGAAATCACAGTGATTCCGGTTTCTTCTGCCATTTCCAGAATCTCTTCGCTCGGTTTCTTTCCACGGGAAAAAACGATGCAGGTGATATCCAGCATTTCCGAGGTTCTGACCACATGCGGATTGATCAGGCCTGTGATCAGTACCGCTTTTTCCTTGACGAACGCCAGCACGTCGCTCATCAGATCTGACCCGCATGCCGTATTCACCGGGGTGTCCAGCCTCTCTTCACCAATCAGGACCGTCCCGTCCACGATTTCCATTACTTCCCGGATCGTCATCCTCTTTCCACCCTTCTCTTCATTTCTTTCCGTTCCGTCATTCGCCCGGTTCCTTCCCGACAGACCAGCCGCGCAGTTTGTTGACGGTTCTTTCCACTGCATCCTTGCTGTTCTTCCAGTCTTCCTTTTCAAACCGGTAGTCAAACTTTTTGATAAACCAGGAGATATCTTCCTGAATCCTGTCCATATTCTCCGTCTGAACCCGGATGATGACCCGGATGAATTCAGCCAGTTCCTTTGTGCCCAGTTCATCCGCCGCCGCTTCCATCAGTCTTCCTGCGTGAGGAAGGCAAACTCCCTTCCCGCCGGCAAACCGGTTCCGAAAATCGCTGTCATTCTGGTACAGATAAAAAAATGTGTGAAGATACCGGTTCATATTTTCTTCAATGGTTTCACACATCAGGCAGCTTTCGGCCATGTTCATCAGCGCCGTCGCCTGTTCCTTCACCAGGCCGGCGGCATCCCTGCCTTTGCTGCTGAACCGTCCCAGCATTCCGGTCCCTTCCAGCGCCTGCCCGGCTGCCTTGAGCCGGCTGAAGATCTTTTCTTCGCGCTGCCGGGTTTCGATCATATGGCTTTCCAGCATCAGCGCATGCCCCAGCCGGTTGCTCATGCCGTACAGCATTCCGTGATGACGCCGGCAGAACCCTTTTTCGTTCACCTTCACCCGAATATCCGGTTCCATGACGGAGGCGCCCAGATAGCGTTCCGCTTCCCCGAGTTCCGTTTTTCTCTCCAGTACGCAGAGCAGGCATTCGCCGTCCTTCTTCATCGCATCCCATACCGGAATGGTATCAATGTGGTATCTCATTTTTCCTCTCCGTCATCATACTTTTCCAGCGCAACGCCGGCTTCCTCGAACAGTTCCAGCGTAAAGGCATCCGGATATCCTTCCTTGTAGACCACCCGCCTGATGCCGGAATTGATGATCATCTTGCAGCACATGGAGCATGGCTGATGCGTGCAGTAAAGGGTGGCTCCTTCGATGCTGACCCCCAGCTTGGCGGCCTGCACGATCGCGTTCTGCTCCGCATGAACAGCGTAGCATGTTTCCATCCTGGTCCCGCTGGGAATCCCCAGCTTGTCCCGAAGGCACTCCCCTTTTTCCCGGCAGGTTCGGATCCCGGCCGGAGCGCCGTTATACCCGGTTGTCATGATCCGTTTGTCCTTCACAATGACGCATCCGATGCTGCGCCCGGCCCGGAAGCAGCTGGACCAGGATGCGATCGTATAGGTCATCTGCATAAAGCGGTCATCCCATTTATTCATGTTTGTTCAGCCTCCGTCCGGCATCGTTTTTGTGGAATCATTATAGATGAATCTGAAAGTGCCGTCAATTGGTTTTCCGGTGAATCACCCGATACAGAAATGCGCCCATGGCCAGTCCCAGCGTAATCATTGCGATGGTAATCATCGCCTGAATGCCGAGGTTGGCTCCGTCCAGCGTATCACCGCTGCCCAGGTAGGCCATCATCCGGTACAGTGCCAGCCCGGGCACGACCGGAACGATGGCAGACATCAGAAAAATGGTCCGGATCGTCTTCATTCTTCTGGCACAGATATGCCCGCTCAGTGCGCCAAAGAGCGACCCGATGAAAATCGCAGCCGGATCCGGGAGTCCAAGCCATGCGGCAGCCCAGTAAACCGCATAGCTCATCCCCGCGATCATTCCGGATGGAAGCAGCGATCTTCCCGGCACATGAACCAGCATTGCAAATCCGACCGCCCCGAGAAATGCTCCCCCGAATGCACGGAGCAGTTCAATGATCGGTTCCGGCATCAGTGTCCACCTCCCAGTACCAGCCTGAGAATTCCGGAGGAGAGCAATGCGCCTCCGGCAATCAGGCAGGCGGTCAGCAGCGCTCGTGCCCCGTGAGAAAGCCCCGAAACCATATCTCCCCGCATCGCGTCCTGTACCGCGGTTGTCATGCTGAGCCCCGGCACCAGCGGCATCAGGGCCCCTGCCACAACCGCTTCCATCTGAATCACGGGAACGGCCAGCCGGATCAGGCTTGGAAGCATTGCCGTCAGCAGTCCTCCGGCGATGGCATTGGCCAGCCAGCTCAGGTGGAAGCGGATCAGCATCATGGAAATCCACTGAACCGTGAGCGCAACGGCCCCTGCGCAGAGCATGTCAATCCATTTTCCGCCGAAAAGCACGCTGAAGCCGGTCGCACAGATGCATGCGGCCGCCAGGCTCCACTTCCCGGGAAATGCACCCTCCATGGTTTCAATCCGCTTCAGCTCCTCCAGTGCGTCCGAGCATTTCAGTTTTCCTTCGGAAGCAAGCCTGGAGATCCGGTTCGTCTCATCCACCCGCGTCAGGTTTCTTTCCTCTCTGCGGACGCGCTTCACGCTGGTCTCCAGTTCCCCGTCCGTCCTGCGATAGCTGATAAAGATACCGCTGGGAACCGCGAAGCTCTCTACTTCATGCAGGCCAAAGCCTTCCCCCATCCGGCAGATCGTTTCCTCCGCCCGATAGGTTTCCCCGCCGTTTTCGATAATGATCTTTCCGGCGGTCTGCAGTGCTTCCATTGCGGAAGAATCGCTCTCTCCGCCTGTTTTCCCATATGTCATGTGTCTTCTCCGTACGCCTGTTCCGAGCCCGAATCATCATGTAAGAATGCAAAATCCGACCCGCTCCGGATCGGTTTGTGTTCTCTCTTCCATGAATCATAACATATGCGTGCAGTCTTTACAAGTATGTTTCCATCCCTTCGATGGCAACGCGATTTCCCTTTCCGCAGGATGAGCTTTTGTCTCCGGACTGTCCAAACCGGGCGGTTCGTGCTACAATAGGCATCTGTCTGCTCCCGCAGCAGACAATCACCTGTGGAAAACAAGAGAGGAAAGATACCATGAACCAGCACGACCTTTCGGAAATCAAACGCCGGCTGAACCCGGACAAACGCAATCCCACCCTGATCTGCGGCTGCTACGTAGACCACGTCGGAAATCCGATTACCCGTTTCGAGCTTCCTGTCCGTACGCTTTACGAGCAGGAGAATCAGAAATACATGGCCATTTTTAAAAGGGTTCTCAGCGGCCAGATCGGCCAGAACCTGATGCCGATCGCCTTCCCGGTGGAGGATAATCCTTCTGCATCCGGAATCAGCCGCCTTTTCCTTCAGGCTCGCGACAGCGGTCTGAACGATGCCGATGCAGTCGAAGAGATCTTTACCCGCCTGATTGCCGGCATCCGCGCGGAGCATCCTGATACGCAGTCGGTTGAAGAGGCGCAGAAAGCTGATAACTGGCTGGTTCTTCTGCTGTACGACACGATGGATGTCCGTCATCGGGGCAAGGATGGCGAAATGGACAGCGAAAATGCAGACCGGTCTTTCTGCTACATTCTGTGTGCCATCTGCCCGGTCAGGCAGGACAAGCCGGCCCTTCGGTATGATCCGCAGGACAGCATCTTTCACGAGCGGACCAGTGAGTGGCTCGCCGGTTCCCCATCGCTCGGTTTTCTGTTCCCCCTCTATGAGGACGGAGCGGCGGATGTCAATACGATGATCTTCTTCAGCAGGGACAGCAACGATGCACATCAGGCCTTCCTGGAGGCCTCTTTCGGCCTGGAAGCACTGATGCCTGCCGGCGAGCAGACGGATCAGTTCCAGTCCGTCCTGGTTCAGAGCCTGGGTACGGAGTGTTCCCTGGAAGTGGTTCAGGAGATGCATGAAGCCGTTTCTTCCCTGATGGCGGAGCAGGACAAGGACGCTGAGCCTCTGATGCTTTCCCGGAACGATGTGGCGAAGGTGCTTCAGTCCAGCGGCGTGTCTGAAGAAAAGGTCGAAGCTTTCCAGCAGGGCTTCGATCAGGTCTTCGGAGCGGGGGCAGTACTCCCCGCTGTCAATGTGGTTCAGCCTAAGCAGTTCAGGGTGGATCTGCCGAGTGTATCCATCAAGGTGGATCCTGAGCATACGGATCTTCTGGAAACCCGGACCATCGACGGCCGCAGCTATCTCCTGATTCCGATCGAAGGAGATATCGCTGTCAACGGCCAGCCGGTTTTCGCAAAGAAATCATAATGCGCAAGGGAGTCTTCCCGTCAGACCCGGTCATATGCCCTTCGGACACCGTCCGAAGGGTTTTTCCTGTCTGAGATTCCGATTTGCCGATCCCCGAAAGCGAACAGAAACGGATCATCCCCCATCGGAGGGAGGCAAAAGAAAAACCCGGAAGCTTCTGATTTACTAAGCTTCCGGGTAGTGGCTCAAATAGGACTCGAACCTATGACACTCCGGGTATGAACCGAATGCTCTAGCCAACTGAGCTATTGAGCCAAATGGTTGCGGGGGAGGGATTTGAACCCCCGACCTCCGGGTTATGAGCCCGACGAGCTGCCAACTGCTCCACCCCGCGGCATTTGCCGCCCTCACAAGCGACAAATGGTATTCTACATGATCCCGAATGATTTGTCAAGCAGTATTTGATTATTTCATTTTCTACCTTTTATCCCGGTCCACCTGTTCCAGGAAGACCAGCCCGATCAGCACGTAAAGCACCGCAAAGCCGAGCAGAATCCCCCAGCTCTTCAGAATATTGCGCGTGGTAAATGCGTACTGCTCCTTCTGCAGGTTTTCCGCGGTAATCTGTCCAACCTTGTGATTGACTTCATCGATGGTCAGCACCCGCTGAATCTTGCTGATGACGGATTCCGGATCCTTGTTGCTCATCGTGTTGAGCGCAGTCAGAATCACAGAGGACTCCTGGCTGTTGTAATTGGAAATCGCGCACACCGATTCAATCCCCCACTTGCTGATCGTGCCATTGGCCAGCTTCTGCCCGAACGCGTTCAGCGGAATGGCAAAATTGGCAAAGACCAGCTGGACAATCAGTACAAAGGGCATCACAGTCATGGCGGTCATCGGCGTATGCACGATGCAGGAGATCATCAGGCCAAGCATGTCGGATGTATAGGTAATCAGGAACATCGTGATGAACATATCCAGCGCGAAAACACCGGTCACAGCGCTCTGCGTCGGCATCTTGACATGGAAGGCCCAGAACATGAAAAGCGTCACAAGAACCTGAATCACGCAGATGCCCGCCTGATAAATCATATGGGATGCAAGGTAGGAGGATATATGCAGCCCGGCCCGATGCTCGCGCTTGATGATCTTGCGTTCCTTGCAGACCACCTGGATGGAATTGAAAACGCCGTTCCAGAGGCAGACACAGGTGATGGCAAACGCCGCGTAGGATGTTCCTTCCATGTTGATGAACATTCTCCGCCCGATGACATAAACGACCAGATACGCGATGATCGCCGCGAGGGGCAGCACCTTCCAGTTTCCCTCATTGATGAACATCCGCAGATGCTTTCCGAGAAAAATCGGAATCTGCGCTGTGCGTCCCTTGTAGCGCAGATCCTCTCCGGTTGCTGCAATGGCGTTGTGTTCCCCCGGTTCGTTCTGCTCCGCTCCGGACTCCCGGTATGCCGATTTTTCACGTTTCTCCTGTTCGATGGCATACTGCTTGTATTTTTCGATGAACTCGTCCGCCCGGCCCTCGCCGCCCTCATTTTTCGCGTTGATCCGCTTCACCACATTTTCGAGGGAATCGGTCCCGAAAAACTGCTTCGCTTCCTGGATTCCGCCATAGAAAGCCAGCTGTCCTACCTGATTCTCTGTACTCTTGGCGAGCACGATCACCTGATCAAACAGATGGGCTACCCGGTCCGGCGCATGGGTAATCACCATCACAATCCGTCCCTGGCACGCGATCAGGCGAAGGTTTTCCATCAGTTCTGTCGCCATGATGCCATCCAGACCGGAGTCTGGTTCATCCAGAATGAACAGGGAGGGGCTCGCCACAAACTCAGTACAGATGGAAAGCCGTTTCTTCTGTCCGCCGGAAAGCTTCGAAACCTGCGTATTCTCCCGACCGGTCAGTCCGAATGTTTCCAGAACCATCCGGATTCGTTTGTTTCTTTCTTCTTCCGGCATGGTGGACGGCAATCTCAGCTCCGCGGCATTCTGCACCGTCATCAGGACGGAGTCTTCCTCCCGCATCAGGTTCTCCTGCGGAACAAACCCGACCCGGTGCTTCACCTGTTCATACTGCCTGTAATAATCAACGCCGCCTTCCGTGATCGTGGCGGACGCCTTCTCGTATCCCGTCACCGCATTGACAAATGTGCTCTTTCCCGCACCCGATCCGCCCAGGATCAGCACCATATTGCCCGGCTCGACCTCCAGCTGAATATCCTTCAGCAGGGTGACTTTTTTTAGTCCACTGTGCGCGGACCGCTCGTCAATCCGAATGGAAAGGCCGCCGTGATGCGTTTTGTATCCGTACAGGAGGCCGGAACCTTCAAAAATAAAACGGGTATCTCCGATCTGCAGGCAATCATCAAACTGAATGGATTCCGCTTCCTTCACCGGCTGACCATTTTTCGTCAGATTCCCGGTGCCGATCTCCTTCAGTTTCCACCGGCTGGCCTCATATTCCAGCGCCATGGCAGTATTTCCGTTTTCTCCGGCTTCGTTTTCAATGCGGACCTCATGCCGCCCGTCATCCATATTGATGATCTGCCAGTCGGTGGAAGATGCGAACTCCTGCAGAAAAACAGCCGTCATCATCCGGTCATTGGAAATCCGGATCACCGTATTATCCTTCAGCTCGGCAGTTTCTCCCTTCGGCAGCGCATTTCCGCCAACGAATGTATAGGTGTTTTCGCTCAGGTTCTGATAGATCCATCTCCCGTCTTCGAAGCGGATCTGTGCCTGTACCGGATCCAGAAAGGAATAATTCAGCTGCAGCGAGGAAGTGGTGAACACATCCATTTCCTTCTGTCCTTCAATCGTCGCCGAGTGAAAGATCACGTACTGGCGGGGCTTCTCCAGTCCTTCAAAGAAAACCAGTCCGGCCGGTGCATTCGGTTTGCGGTTCTGAGTTTCATTCATTGCTGTTTCCTCCCATGAATTCATCGGGAACGGTCTGTGCCGCGCTCTTGACGGTTGTCATCACAATCCTGCTGAAAAAATGAATGACTTCCGGGTTCGTCTGAAGTGAAATCAGCTCCAGTCTGGCCGGTTTCAATTCATCCGCCAGCATGGCCCGAATCAAATCCTTCGCTGTATTCTGAAACAGATCGCTTCCGATCAGCCGGGGAAGTGAATTCTTCGCCCATTCGCTGCTCTCAATGATGGAGAGGAGGTCATCCAGAAGCTTATCGGCCAGATGGTCCTCCGCCGTTTCGCTCTCAACCGTCTCCTCGGATTCCGAATATTCCTCGCTCGTCTCCAGCGCCTGCCTCACCAGGTAGCTGACCAGAAAATCCACAATTTTTTGAACATCCTCGCTTGTCCCCAGGCGAATAAAGTCCGAGACCGTATCCTTCCATACCGGACTGCTCCCCAGTGTCTGAAGCTCGGCCTTCAGCTTCTGTCCGTTCTCTGTTGCTTCATATAGATGAACATACTCAGCCGCCCGTTCACCGGAGTCCCAGATCAGGGATACCATTTCCTGCTCATGTTCGCTGACACCAAGCTCATTGAGAATCTTCATGGTGGTTGCGCGGTTTTCAATCAGCCATTGTCCGACGCCCGTGATGACCATGTGCAGCACCTCCTGCACATCCCGAATGTTCAGCAGATCCCTGAATTCTTCCGAATGGAAGGCGTCCATCAGACCGGACACCTGTTCCTCCAGCGTGTACTCCGGATCTTCCCGCGTGATCACCATTTCCTGAATATCCGCCGTTTCCATCTGATTGCTCTCCGCAAAGGCGGAGCTGACGCAAAACAGTGTGATCGCCAGGAGCAGGGTCAATATTCTTCTCATGCGTTCATTCCTCTCGTCCGATGATCTGACAGAATGTCTTCTTCAGCATAATAGATGATATTATCATATTTTGCTGCTGATCACCATAGCAAATTCAAAAAAGTGCGCCCGCCTTCCGATTCGTTAAAAACAGTTTGTGCTTCATTCTGAAAAATGGTATACTCACAAACTGAATAACCTGAACAGGGAGAGTGAACCATGCCGAATGTTGCCATCCTGATTGATGCCGAAAATGTACTTCCGACCTATGCCGAGCAGATCTTTGCGCGCGCTGCCGCCGCCGGGGAAATCAAGGTGCGGGAAATCTATGGAACAGCTGCTGCGCTGACCACATGGACCGAGCCGGTACTGAAATACGCATTGCATGCCAATCTGACCATCAAGGCCAGCAAAATGAAGAACACTTCTGACATTGCGCTGGCCATCGGCGCAATGGATCTGATGATTTCCGGAAACATCCAGACGGTTGTGCTCGTTTCTTCCGATTCTGATTTTTCCGCGCTGTCCGTCAGGCTCCGGAGCAGCGGGGTGGAAGTCATCGGAATGGGTACGGAAAGATCCAATGCTCTGTGGAGAACATCCTGCTCCAGCTTCGCTGTTCTTCAGAGCAGCCCGCAGGGCACCCAGACCAAATCCCAGCCGGCGAAGCAGCCCGCCTCGCAGCCTTCCCCCAAACAAACGGCCGCTCCGGTATCTCAGCCGCATCCGACCGCCCCTTCGCAGCCTCAGGCTGCCCAGCCGCGCCAGGCTGCGCCGGTCAAAAGCGTTCCCGCTCATCCGGAACGGATTGGGATCATTCGGGCGTTTATCCGCAAACAGCTGGAAGAAAACGGCGGTCAGGTCACGCTGAACAGTCTGATGCAGGCACTGAACACCCTTCCGGAGTACCGGGTGGATCAGCGCGGTTCCAAGCGAAAGCCGCTCAACTATCTCGTATCGATGTTCAATGATGTTTTCAATTTTGATGACAGGGCTTCCGGCGCCACCATGATCACATTGCGTACCGTTTCCATGCAGAAAGAGCCTCCGGTTTCATCTCCCGTACCGGAAGCTGAGAAAAAGGCAGAAGAATCCGCGGCCACGCCGTCCTCTCCCACCGTTCTGGCGGATCAGGAATCCTCCGGCGCTCCGTCCCCGGAATCCGAGGAAACACAGGAGATGAAAACGGCGACGGAATCTCCTTCGAATCCTGGCAAGGATGCGGTGGAAACGACAGAGTTTCATTCCGGAAAGAAGGAATCTGCTTCGTCCCATAAGGGGAAAGCTTCCAAAAAAGACTCAGCGCTGAATAAAAAGAAGGAGATCTCCCTGTACGATGCCGGAATCCAGCCCCGCCCGCTGAGCAGCCTGATTGCCGCAGGCTATCAGACGCTGAACGAAGTGGCGGCCCTGAGCGATGAGAAGCTGGTTGCCATCCGGTACGTCGGTACGGCCACCATTGATCAGATCCGCAAAGCAGCAAAGGATGCGGGCATCTGATCCTGAAAGCATCTTTCTGGATTCTCCGAAAAAAAGAGCCCGGCCGAAGCCAGGCTCTTTTCATTGCGTCTGAATCATCAGGCAGCGGGAGTGACCTTGATGATGTGCGGGTTGGCACCGTTGTACCAGTACAGGAAGCCTTCCAGATCGATCACATCGCCCACCTTCAGGCCTTCAACCGCCTTGTAAACTTCGGTATCCTGGCCGCAGAGATAGAATTCCACGCAGAAGTCATAGGTCTGCCCGTCCTTGGAAACCTTGAAATACAGGTCGTCGGTCTTGTTCTCAGCGTTCTTGTAAGCGAAAGCAGCACCGGATTCATCGTAGGCTTCAACGGTCATGCCCTTGAAGGCGACCAGCTCATTCTGGCAGTTGATCAGTTCTTCCTTGCCCAGCTTGGCAGTCACATCTTCCGGCTCAGCGATGAACGCATCGCCTTCCAGAATCTCAAAGGCAGCATCGGTGATTTCCACCTCGCCGGACCACTCGGACTTGAAGCCCTTGACCCGGATCTTGGTGCCGGGAACCAGCTTCGCCGCATCTTCCTCGGAGCAGTTCATGTTGTAGATGAAATAGGCTCCGTCCTCGCTCTGGGCATAAACGGTGATCTTGTCTTCCCACCAGCTCTGAGTCGCCTGGACATAGGTCTCCACGGTCACCTCGCTGTCCAGCTCGGCAGCGACGAAATCCGCATGCGTCATCACGGCACCTTCTTCGGCGGGCTCCTGAGCCGCTTCCGTCGCAGCCTCGGTCACTGCAGCGGCCGCTTCCGCGGAGGCATCCGCAGCCTGCTCCGCAACTTCTCCCGCGGCAGACTGAACGGCGGCAGCCGCTTCTTCAGTCAGCTGCTTCATCTGGGCTTCCATCTCGGTTACCTTGGTTTCGAGCTCGGCCTTGGCGGCTTCGGCAGCATCCTTCAGACCGGTCATATCAGTCAGCTGGGCCGTCAGATCATTCACCTTGGTCTCCAGCTCAGTCTTCGCAGCTTCGGCAGCGTCCTTCTGGCCGGTCATGTCAGTCAGTTTCGCAGTAATGTCATTCAGCTTGGTGTTGGCATCATTCTTCTGCCCGTTGAACACGAAGCACAGAACAATCGCAGCGATGGCAACGATGCACAGGCACGGGGTCAGAAACTTCTTCATAATCGTCTCTCCTCTCATATTCCTTGCTGTTTCTCAGCAAACATGCATATGATACATCAAATCAGGTCAAATATCAATGACGGCCCCTGTTTTTTTCTTTTCGTTTCTGCACCAGCGCATATCCGCCAATCAGAACCCAGATACAGGGAATTGCGATCAGTAGGACACGCGATTCTGTCGGCAGCTCCGCCGCCTGTTCGGGAAGCGGTGAACCCATGTTTTCCCCTGCCGTTTCTCCATCTTCGTTTCCCCGGTTGACCCGGATCTGATCCAGCCGGTACATATTGCTCATTTCCTGATACAGGTTCCGGATGGTTTCATCGCTGATATCCTGCTTGCGTCTGGCGCTTTTGCAGACTTCCTCAATCAGCTGCCCGGCAGCAGAACGAAGGCTCGCGCTGCCATTGAACACCGGCGTCACAAACGTCTCCGCCGTATGATCCATCAGCAGTTCACTGGCTTCAATCTTGATGAAATAATGTTCATCGTTGTCCTCGCCTTTCCGGCTCAGATACTCCTGATATGCCTCGCTCTGCTGCGCTTTCAGCGTCACTGGCAGGTATCCTTCCGTCTCCGCATATCCAAGCTGGATGTCATTCGTCAGCAGATACTGGACGAAAAGCCAGCTGGCCAGCACTTCCTGCGGATTCTGTTTGTTGAAAATGCAGATGCTCGGCCCCTGGCTGATCATCCGGATGTTTTCCGGATCATACTGCGGGATGGGGCGAAGCGCAATATTGAATGAAACCAGCTGCTCCTTGTGAATATCCTGCATCGGCGCATCCCCGCCCATCCAGGTGGCTCCGGCGGTGGAATCAACCGCAAAGATGCATTGTCCCGCGTTCAGGAAGTTGCCGGGATAGCTGCTGATCGCAAAGGTGGAAAAAGCCCGGCTTCTGGCATGCCCGTAGATCTCCTCGAGCAGTTTTTTCGTCGTATCGTTGAAAATCAGGACTTTCCCGTTTTCCGTGGAATACGGAGCCCCCAGCTGTCTGAGCATGGTGATCATCATGTTGTCCGTGCTTTTGTAGATGAAAGGAATCATCACGTTCTGACCGTTGACGCGGAATGTTCCGTCCGCATCTTTTTCCATGGCCTTTTCGCTGACTTCCCAGATAAAATCCCATGTGACCACATCCGGAACCGTATATCCCAGTTTTTCAACCAGATCGGTATTGATATACAGTGCTTCCGTCGAACGCATATAGGGCATCGCGTAATAATGCCCGTCCAGCATGCATTCCGCCAGGAATTCCGGAACAATTTCCGCCTGTTTCGGAGAATCAAACCGCACTTCGCTGCCACCCAGTCCGTACCGGCTGTCCTTCATCCAGTCATCCAACTGCAGCACCACATCGCTGCCTGTCATATAGGTCGCGATATGATCGGGATAGGAAATGCATACGTTGGGCGGCGTATTGGTCGGAATATTGGTAATCACATCCGCATAAATCCGGTTGTAATCCGCGTACAGCCGAAGGTTGATTTTCACATTGGGATAGATCTTCTCAAAATCCTCGATGGCCTTCGTATAGACAGCAGTCTGCACCTTGTTGGTATCATTCTTGGCCCAGAAAACCAGTTCGATCGGTTTTGTCTCGTCAAACTGCACCGGTACTTCCGTGCTTCCGGCTCCGATCACCGCCCTGTCTGTAAGCGTCCCGTGGCATCCGGTCAGAACCATCATCACCATTACCAGAAGCAGCGCCAGTCCTGCCGCTTTACTCATTCTCACGATCATATCACCACACTCATTCCTTATCCGTCATCCTCAAGTTGCCAGACCTTCATTTCTGTCCCGCGTAAAGGGGTTGCCTTATCCTTTCGTCCCGCCTCTGGAAACGCCGGCCATAATCTTGTCCCTGAACAGTATGAACATGACAATCAGCGGCACACTGACCACAACCACCGCTGCCATCATAGCCGGAATATCCTGGCGCCCGAATCCGCTTTCCCGAATCGCCTGAATGCCGTTGGAAACCAGGAAATACTTTGTTTCGCGCGTAATCAGGCGGGGCCAGACATAGCTGTTCCAGCATTCAATGGCCTTCAGAATGACGATCGTCACAATCGTCGGCTGGCTGATGGGAACCATCACCTTCAGAAGGTACTTCAGATCGCTCGTTCCGTCCACTTTGGCTGCATTGTACAGCTCATCGGGGATCGCCTCAAAGTTTTCCTTCAGCAGATAGATATAGAACACGCTGGTCACAGAGGGCAGGATCAGGCCGAGAAAAGTTCTTGCGCCGCGGTTCAGTTCCAGGTTCACCACCGTAACATAGTTGGTGATAATCACCAGCTCCGTCGGAATCATCATCAGACTCAGAAAGAGTGCAAATGTCAGATCCTTGCCCCTGAATTTCAGCCGGGCAAAAGCGAAGGAAGCCGGCACCGTCACCAGCATCATCAGCATGGTTGTCGAAACCGTGAAAATCACCGTATTCACAAAATACCGGCCCAGATCGACTTCTGTAAATGCCTTGCCGTAATTGTCCAGTGTCGGATCCGCGGTGATAATCTGCGGTACATTCTCATTGTTGTATGCGCTGGTCTTTTTGACGCTGGTCAGCACCATCCAGTAGAAGGGAAACAGCACAACCACCGCCCATACAACCAGCAGCAGATAAATCAGGACTTTGGTTCCTGTTCTGCCCTTTTTTTCACTCATCGGCTTTACGTCCTTCCCTGATTTCTACATGTACTGAACCTTGTTCCGGCTGAACTTCAGATTGATGTACGTGATCGTAAACACGATGGCAAACAGGATCAGCGCAGCCGCAGCCGCGTTGCCGTACTGTCCGCCGGTATCGCTGTAAAGCATGTCATATACATAGCCAACGATCGTGTTCATGCCGGCGGCATTGAGGTTGGTTCCGAACAGGGCAACTTCATCGCTGTATGCCTTGAAGGCGCCGATAAAACCCGTAATGATTAGATAGAAGACCGTCGGGCTGATCATCGGAAGCGTAATTTTCCGGAAAATACGCGCACTGGATGCGCCGTCCACCCGTGCAGCCTTGTAATAATCCTGATTCACGCTGGCCAGCGCACTGGTCAGGATCAGGATTTTGAACGGCATGACAATCCATACCGTATACAGGCAGGTAACCAGCATTTTTGTCCAGTAACCGCCGTCGATGAAATCGATATCCGTACCCAAGAGCAGATTCACAAGGCCGCGGGTGTATTCCGTCTTATCAAACAGAATCATGAATACGAGACCGACCGCGAGCGTGTTCGTCACATACGGCAGAAAGTAAATCGTCTGGAAGGCTTTTTTCAGCGGCTTGATGGCGCTCAGTCCAAGCGCGATCAGCAGGGAAAGCCCGGTGCTGACCGGCACTGTGATAATGACCAGAATAAACGTGTTTTTCAACGCCTGAATGAAAAGCTCATCGCTCAGTACTTTCCGGAAATTGCCCAGTCCAACCCCGGTATAGGTCCGCGCGATCGATGCATAGTTCTCCTCCACGGAATAAATCAGCACGTCGATCAGTGGATACAGCATGAATACACCGAGGAAAAGGATGGCCGGCAGCAGGTACAGCCAGGCTTTCAGATTGTTTTTTTCCTTCATACCCGTTCCTCGCTCTCCCGGTCAAACAGGAAGACCTTATGAGGTTTCAGGTTGAACCGCACCATCTTCTGATCCGGGCGGAACGTGTTTTCCGAGCTGACGATCGCCCGAATGCATTTGCCTGTCATCTGTTCGTTGGTACATACGACGCTCACATCCCGGCCCATTACCTCAACCCGGTCCATCCGGCATGTAAAGCGCCCGTTTTCATCCGGGATAAAGCCTTCCGGCCGGATCCCCACCCAGATTTCCCGGTTTTCCTTGCCCGGCACATCCAGCACCGCCTCGTTTCCGATCCAGACCTTCCCGTCGCGGATGGCGCCCTCAAACACGTTGATCTGCGGGGTTCCCAAGAACTGCGCCACGAAGAGATTCACCGGCTCATCATATACATCCTGCGGTTTGCCGATCTGATGCACCTTGCCCGCCTTCATGACGATGATCAGATCGCTGATGCTCATCGCCTCTTCCTGATCGTGCGTGACAAAGATCGTCGTCACGCCCGTTTCCCGCTGAATCCGCCGCAGCTCCTCCCGGGTCTGCAGCCTCAGCCGGGCATCAAGGTTGCTCAGCGGCTCATCCAGCAGCAGCACCCGTGGAATCTTGACCAGTGCCCGGGCGATGGCAACCCGCTGCTGCTGTCCGCCGGACATTTCCTTCGGTTTACGCTCCATCAGCTGGTCGATCTGAACGAGCCTGGCAACTTCCATCGCCTTCTCATGCATGGCCTGCTTCGTCATCTTCTTTTCGCCCTTGAGGTTCTCCAGCGGAAAGATGATATTCTCCTCCACCGTCAGGTGCGGATAGAGCGCATAATTCTGGAATACCAGGCCGACGCCCCGCCCTTCCGGCGGCACATTCGTCACATCCTCGTCCCCGAAGAGAATTCGTCCCTCCGTCGGCGTCTCCAGCCCGCTGATCAGGTTCAGCGTGGTGCTCTTTCCGCACCCGCTGGGCCCCAGCAGGCCGATCAGCTGCCCATCCGGAATTTCAAAGCTAAAGTGATCGACCGCAACGACCACTTCCCCCTTGACGTGTCTGGATGCAAAACGCTTGGTCAGGTTCTCCAGAACTACTTTCATTTGGCTTTCCCTCCGGACTGTTTATGATATGCTGATTGTACTCATTCCCGCCGTTCCGTGTCAAGCGTCTTCGAGCACATTCCTTCCGTCGGTATATGGACAGGCGTCATTGCCTCCATTCAGTTTTTTTCATTTCTGTGGTATACTGTGTCCGCCGTTGTGCATGCTGAATACTAGTACGTTCCGGAGGGAGGTGTCTGCCCATGATGACCGCTGCCGCATGCCTGTGGCTGGGGCTGTTTCCGCTCCTGCAGGGGGGCACCTATTCCCGGATCACGCTGGACAAATGGATCATCATGGTTGTCCTGACCGGGGTCACCCTCATCTGTTTTTTCGCGGATCTGTTCCGCACCCGTACGTCCCGGAAGCGTTTTCTTCCTTCCGTTTCCGCGTCTGCGCGGCTTCCGCTGCTGCTCGGAGTCGGACTGCTCTGCTGGATCCTTCTCTCCTGCCTGTTCACCCCCTACGGGCCGGAGGCGTGGTGGATCGGCATGTCCGTCCGGCGGGAAGGGCTGGCAACGCAGCTGTGTTACCTGATGCTGTTTTTTCTGTTTGCGCTCAGTCGGGTGCGTTACCGGCCGATTCTGATTTCTTCCGCAGCCGGCACTGCCGTTTTTTTTATCATCGTCATGTTGCAGCGTTCCGGCGGCAATCCGCTGGGGCTCTATCCGCCCGGCCGCAGTTATCTGACAGGCAACGAATTCCAGGGAACCATCGGTAATATTGACATGGGGACCGGATACCTCTGCATGATGGCTGCGCTGTTCCTGACCGCAGCTTTGCCTGATGGGTTGATGAAACGGTCACAGGGCGGCATCGCTTCAGCCATGCCGCTCTGGTTCCGCTGCGTCCTGCTGACGGGATTCGGACTCTCTGCCTTTCTGATCGTCACCATGGATGTGCAGTTCGGCCTGATCACCCTTTCAGCGCTCCTGTTTGTCACTGCTTTGCGGTTCCTGCCCCGGAAGCTCATCCTGCCGATCATCGTTCTGACTGTCGTCGCGGTTCTGCTGGTCGTATGGTTCTGGCCCGGGAATGCCGGTGGGATCTGGGAGCTGCATGAAATCATGCATGGACGTCCTCAGCTGTCCTTCGGCAGCAATCGGATCGCGGTCTGGTTATATTCCCTGAAGCTTGCCGGGGATCGGCTGCTTTTCGGAGGCGGCCCGGATACGTTTGTGACCCGTTTCAACCGGTTTCTGGAGGATTCCGGTTATCGCATTCCCACCGCTCAGGGGGATCTGCCTTTGCCCTCCTATTTTGACAATCCGCACAATGAGTATCTGTCCCAGCTGCTGAATCATGGGCTTCCCGCCATGCTGCTGTATATCCTGCTGATCGCCTCCGCTCTGTTCCTGAGCCAGCATGGCAGCATTCAGGGCGACAGAGGATCGGTCATCAATCGTCTTCCTTTTGCAGCGGGCGTTTTCTGTTATGCGCTTCAGGCTTTCTTTTCCTTTCCGGTCTGCATCGTTGCCCCAATGTTCTGGGTGATGCTCGGTCTTTCATGCGGAGAAAGGAAAGGTCCCGGCAATCCGTGATCGCCGGGACTTCCCTGTTCCGGATCATCATCCGGTTCTGAATGATTCCATTACATCAGCCTGCGGAACATTTCCTCAAACTGCGCCAGGCTCGCGGGACGCGGATTGCCGGGAGCGCATGCATCCGCAGCGGCGGACTCGCACAGGAAAGGCAGGTCTTCTTCCTTCAGTTTCTCCAGCTTCGTCGGAATACCGACATCCACGGACAACTGCCGGACAGCGTCCACAGCGGCCTTCCGATAGGTTTTCTCATCCATGCCCGTCGTGTCCACGCCGAACGCTTCCGCGATCGCCCTGAACTTTTCTCCGGTATATTCCGCATTGAATTCCATCACGATCGGAAGCATCATGGCACATGCCACGCCATGGGGCGTATCATAAACCGCACCCAGCGTATGGGCCATGGAATGAGCAATGCCCAGACCGACATTGGAATACGCCATCGCCGTCACATACTGGGCCAGGGCCATGCCTTCCCGCCCGTCCGGATCATTGGCAACCGCCTTGCGAAGATTCTTTGCAATCAGCTGAATGGCCTCCAGGTTCAGGCAGTCGGACAGCTCCCAGGCCGCGCCGGTGGTATATCCTTCAATGGCGTGGGTCAGCGCGTCCATTCCGGTGGATGCCGTCAGGCCCTTGGGCATGGAGGACATCATATCCGGATCAACCACGGCGACATCGGGGATGTCATTCGGGTCCACGCAGACAAACTTCCGTTTTTTCTCCACATCGGTGATGACATAGTTGATCGTGGATTCCGCGCCGGTCCCGCCTGTCGTCGGAACAGCGATGGTAAACACGGTGCGTTTCTTCGTCGGCGCAACGCCTTCGAGAGAGCGGATATCCGCAAATTCCGGATTGTTGACGACGATGCCGATGCCCTTGCCGGTATCCATGGAAGAACCGCCGCCGATGGTGATCATGAAGTCCGCTCCGCTGGCTTTATAGGCCTCCACGCCGTGCTGAACATTCTCAATGGTGGGATTCGGCTTGATGTCGGTATACAGGGTGTAGGCCACACCGTTCTGATCCAGCAGATCCGTCACCTTGGCCGTAACGCCGAATTTGACCAGATCCGGATCGGAAGCCACAAAGGCCTTGTGGAATCCGTGAGAAGCGATGATGCCGGGAATCTCGTTGATGGCGCCATGGCCATGATAGGAAACGCCGTTCAGAACAAAACGATTGACAGACATGGGTTTTCCTCCGTTCCTTTTTTGATTTTGAAAGATCCGCCGGATATCTGAAAACGGCGGACCGGAAAAACCGGATATGATATTCTACAATGATTCATTGAATTTGTCCAGCTGCATGCAGTCAATTTCCGCTGAGTCCGGCGGGCTTTGCATCCGAGGAATACAGCAGTTTTTTTGTTTCGTCGCCAAAGATTCCGTCCGGCTCAAGCCCGTTGGCGCGCTGAAAAGCCATCACCGCTTCCTTCGTTCCCGCGCCGAATTGCCCGTCGATCTCTGCGCTGTAATATCCCAGATCCCTGAGACGGCTTTGCAGGTTCGTCACCTCATCGCCTCGGGACCCTGTGCGCAGAATGGGCTCAGAGGTGGGCAGTGCCGGGTCCGGTGTCTCCGCCAGCACGCTCGATGGCATCGCCGGAATCGGCGTTGGCGTCAGGCTCATTTCCCGCCGGACCTCCCTGGCCGTCGAAAGCACGAAGGTGAGCAAAACGCCGATGCCGCACAGCAGCAGAACCATCACAGCGATGCCGGCTACGGTCTTCGGATTCTTTTTCATGCTTTCTCCGTCTTTCTCATAAACAGAACGCCGAGCGTATCCGGTCCGCAGTGGCAGCATACAGTGCATCCGGCCATCGTTTCCAGCACTTCCCGGAACAGCCCGTAGCTCTTGACCTTGTCGATGGCAAAGCTGACCATGCCTTCCTCGCTGGGAGAATGGGTGATGAAGACCCGGTTGAAATCAATATTGCTGTCGTCTGCCAGCGTATCTTCGATATAATGCTTCAGGTAATGCTCGTACCGTCCCCGATACTTTTCTCCCGGATGCATCTTTCCGTCATCCACGATGATGGAAGGTCGGATATGAAGCAGCTTGGCGCCCAGGGCTTCCATGCCGCTGCAGCGGCCGCCCCGGCGGAGATACTCGACCGTCCGGACCACGAAACTCGCATTGACCAGTCCGGTCCTTTCCCGCAGTTTCCGCGCGATCTCCGCGCCGTCCATGCCGGCCTCCGCCATGTCCGCTCCTTCCAGCACCAGCAGTCCGCTGCCCGTAGACAGATTTCGGCTGTCAACGATGAATACGTTGTCCATCTTTTCAGAAGCCTCACAGGCATCGGAATAACAGGTGGAGAACTCGCTGCTGATGCAGATATGAACCACCTGATCGTACGTCGTCAGCTGTTCCCGGAAGAATTCCTTGTACTCATAGGTATTGACCGCTGCCGTCCGTACGGATTTGCCCGCATCGGAAGCCCGAAAAATATCCCGGGGCGTCACGTCGATGCCATCGTGAAAGACCTGTCCGTCAATGATCACGCTCAGCGGCACAATCCCGATGTTGTATTTCCGGCACAGTTCCGGGCTCAGATCACATGTGCTGTCAGCCGTAATTCTGATTTTCATTCACCGATCATCTCTCTTCTCTGAAATAGCTTAGTCCCAGGCTCGCCGGAGGTTGATTCTCACGCTTGTTCCGGATGCTTGAAACAATCAGCACCAGGATCGTCACCACATAAGGCAGCATCTTCAAAAGCGGAATCGTCGCCATGGTGACCTTGATCCAGCTGCTGTTTGTAATAAAGCTCCCCAGGGAGAAAAGGATCCCGAACACCGTCGAACCGATGATGGTCATATGTGGACGCCAGAGGGCGAAGATCACCAGCGCAATGCTCAGCCAGCCCCATGCTTCCACGCTCAGGTAGGCTTCCTGGCTCGCCATATAATCGATGATGTAATAGAACCCCCCCAGCCCCGCGATACCGCTTCCGATGCATGTCGCCGCATACTTATACCGTGTCACATTGATGCCGACAGCGTCCGCGGTGGCCGGATTCTCGCCGACAGCCCGCAGATGCAGCCCGGTCTTCGTCCGGAACAGAACCCAGCTGGAAGCGATCGCAACGATGATCGCCAGAAAGAACAATACGCCCCAGAGCTGCAGACTGTCCTGCCTTCCGGCGAACGGCCAGCGGAAATAATCCCGGGTACGGACCAGATATACCACCGTATCCAGTTTGGTCATGATCACCTTCGAAAGGCCTACACCGAACGTCGTCAGCGTCAGTCCGGTCACGTTCTGGTTTGCCCGGAACGTCACCGTGAGAAAGGAGTAGATCAGTCCGCCCAGAACGGAGAACGCCAGTGAACCGAGAATGCCCAGAATCACGATCAGGAAAGGCGGCAGGCTGCTCCCTCCGATCATGTTCAGCACCAGGCACCCGCCGGCACCGCCCATGCACATGATTCCCGGAATGCCCAGGTTGAGATGGCCGGCCTTTTCCGTCAGGATCTCACCGGTGGAACCGTACATGAAAACCGCACCGAAGGCCAGGGAGTCGACCAGAAAATTGATCCAGCTGTTCACTTTAACCTGCCTCCTTTCGCCTTCTTCTCTCCGCTTCCCCGGAAATGAATCTCATAGTGAATGAAGAATTCGGATCCGATGATAAA
>OCVV011349248.1_pt1 | contig 72476 bp, 68 predicted proteins | sample 1539721 | NCBI WGS metagenome assembly OCVV01 (sample SAMN02144230, study PRJEB22623) | gut metagenome | biome: sheep rumen | host: Ovis aries | place: New Zealand
GCTTTAAAATATAAAACCCCAATTGAGTATAGAACTCAACTAGGGTTCAAATAGTATCTTTTTATTGTCTACTTTTCTTTGACAAGTCCATTTAGAGCTTGTCTTTTTCTTTGCTATGTTATCAAATTGTTAACTTTAAACAAAATTCAACCACAATTAAATATAATGATTTTGTTTTGAAAGTGGTGAGAGTTTTGGACTTGTTTTGTAAAAGATTTAAAAAGTTAAGAGTTGACTCTGGATATACACAAGAACAATTAGGTAAATTATTAAATGTTACTAAAGTAAGCATTTGTAATTATGAAAAAGGTAATAGAATGCCTTCAATTGATACTTTGGTAGTAATTGCAAATTTATTTAAAGTAGATTTAGATTATCTCATTGGAACAGATAATTATGTTGTAAGTGAAGATGATGAGCATTATGGTATTAGGATGGCAACTGAAGAAATAGAATTAGTTAAAGAATTAAGAAAACATAATGATTTATATAATAGTTTGATTGATGATTCGAAAAGAACTATTGAACTTATTGAGAAAAAAATTAGATAAAAGCATATTTATAATATGTTTTTTTTAATGAAATGATGTTATAATATTTTCATAATAGGAGGGGTATATGAATATTATTGATGTTATTGATAAAAAGCGTAATAATGGAGAATTAACAAGGGAAGAATTAGAATTTGCTTTTAATGGGTATTTAGAAGAAAAGGTATTTGATTATCAAATGTCTTCTTTGCTCATGGCTATTTGTATAAATGGAATGTCTGATCAAGAAGTTTTTGACTTAACGGATATTTTTATAAAAAGTGGAGAAGTAATGGATTTATCTTCTATTCCTGGAGTTAAAGTAGATAAGCATTCTACTGGTGGAGTAGGAGATAAGACAACTTTAATTATTGCTCCTATAGTTGCTTCTTTAGGTATTATTGTTCCAAAAATGAGTGGAAGAGGATTAGGACTTACTGGAGGAACCATAGATAAGTTAGAAAGTATTCCTGGATTTAAAGTTGAAGTAACTGCTGAAGAATTTGTTAAAGAATTAAATGATATTGGAATGATAATATGCAGTCAGACAGATAAATTAGTTCCTTTAGATAAAGTAATATATTCTTTAAGAGATGTTACAGGGACTGTTGATTCTATTCCGTTAATTGCCGTAAGTATAATGAGTAAGAAAATTGCATGCGGTGCAGATAAAATACTTATAGATATTAAGTGTGGGGATGGCGCTTTAATTAAAGACGAACGTTCTGCTAAAGAATTAAGAGATTTAATGGTTAGAATTGGTAATAATTATAATAAAGAAGTCCGTTGTTTAATTTCTGATATGAATACTCCTTTAGGTGTATGTGTTGGAAATGCACTTGAAGTTGCTGAGGCTGTTGAATTACTTGATGGAAAAGTAAAAAATAATTTATATGATTTATGTGTTGATATTGCCAGTAATATGGTTAGTATGGCTAAAGATATTTCAATTATCGATGCAAGAGATGAAGTAATTGATGCGATTAATTCTAAAAAAGCTCTGGAAAAATTTTATCAATTTGTAAACTATCGTGGTGGAAATCTTGAAAGAATGAAAATAAGTGATAATAAACTAGAAGTTAAGTCTACTAAAAAAGGTGTTATTACTGCTATAGATGCATTAATAGTAAGTAAAGTTTCCAATGCTTTGGGAAGTGGAAGAGAAAATAAAGAAGATACAATTGATTATGAAGTAGGTGTATTCTTAAATAAACAAATTGGTGATGTAGTAAATGAAGGGGATACATTGTGTACTTTATACTACAACAAAATTTCAGATAATTTTAATATTGCTGATGCATTTACAATTGAAGAACAAGAAAAAATAACTAATAATTAGTTATTTTTTTTATCTATAAATCTTATATAGTATTCTTCATAAGTCATAGGGTTATCTTGAATATATTTAGCTATTTCTTTACCAACATATCTATAATGCCATGGTTCATTCATATATCCTGTTATTGGTTCATATTCTTTTGTATATCTTAAAATAAATCCATATTTGTAAGCATTTTTTTTCATCCAAGTAAATTCTTTCGTTTTTCCAAAATTTGTATATGTTAGTTTACCATTATCAACATCTACTGCTAAACCTGTTTGATGTTCTGAGTATCCTGGCCTTGCTGAATAAGTATCTGCTTTTTCTTTTCCATCTTTTTGTGAATAATTATTATATAATTGTGTTTGATATTTATAGCTTCTATATGTTGATATAGCTCTTATAGTATAGCCTTCTTTTTTTGCATTTTTTGCTAATTCTTCAAATGCTTTTGCAGCATCTTTAGTCATATATCTTTTATCGCTTGTATAATCTTCATTGATCATTTCTAAATCTGGAGTATAATCTTCTCCTAAATAATTATATTTATTTACTAATACTTGATTTGTATATTTATTTGGACTATCCTGTATATTTTGATAAAATTCATTATCAAGTCCAATATTTACATATACAATTACTTTTTCAATGTCTAATTTGGGATTCTTTTCTTTATAATTTATATACCTGTCTATAAATTCTTCCTTAAAAAAATCTATTTTTTCATTTATATTATTTAATTTGTTTAACTTTGTACTTAATTCATTTACTACAATATCTTTTTTAGAATTATTAGTATTTTTTTTATTATTATCATTATTATGATTGTGTAATAATATGCAGGATATAAAAACTATTATAATTATTAAAAGTAATTTTAAATTACTCTTTTTTCTTTTTTCCTTTTTTTTAATAATCTGAGTATTTGTATTATTTTTTGTATTTAGACTTTTTGAATATAAATTTGCATTTTTAGCTACTCTTGATTTTGTATTTGAAATATTTTTATTTTTATATTCCATACTTCTACCTCATACATATTAATTATATTATAGCATATTTTTTAATAGGAGGATTTATGAAGAGATTTGTTGTTTTTTTTATGATAGTACACATTTTTACATTATTTATTCCTAAAGTATATGCAGAAGAATATTTGAAAAATGCTAAAAGTGGAATTTTGATTGAGAGTTCTAGTGGTAAAATATTGTATGAAAAAAATAAAAGTGAAAGAGTATCTATTGCTTCTTTAACTAAGATGATGGTTCAAATAATAGTACTAGAAAATATTGAATCTGGGAAGACAAAATGGGATGATATTGTTACTGCAAGTAGTAATGCTTCTGGTATGGGTGGTACTCAAATATGGCTTTCGACTGGTGAAAGAATGAGTGTTAGAGATTTATTTAAAGGAATGTCAATTGTAAGTGCTAATGATGCAACAGTTGCACTTGCTGAATATATTGCAGGAAGCGAAGCAAACTTTGTAAAGTTAATGAATGAAAAAGCTAAAACTTTAAATTTAAAAAATACAGTTTTTAAGAATTGCACAGGATTAGATGAAGAAGGTCATTTCTCGAGTGCAGAAGATCTTGCTATTATTGCCAGAGAATTATTAAAACATGATGAAATTTTAAAGTTTTCCTCAGTTTATGAAGATTATATTAGAGTTAATACACCAAATAAATATTGGTTAGTAAATACAAATAAATTAATTAGATTTTTTAATGGCGCAGATGGTCTTAAGACAGGATTTACTGATGATGCATTATATACAATGGCTGCTACAGCGAAAAGAGATAATTTACGTCTTATAGTAATTGTATTAGGTGAGGCAGATAGCAAAACTAGAAATAATGAAGCTATGGAACTACTTAATTATGGATTTGACAACTATAAGATTGATTTATTAAAGAAAAAAGGTGATGTTATTGATACAATTAATATAGAAAAAGGAACTAAAGATAAGATTAATTTAATATTAGATGAAGATTTAACAATTCTTACTAAAAAAAGTGAGCAAAGTATAAAATATGATTATAAAGTTTCTATTGATGATGTTTGTTTACCAATAAAAAAAGGCGACGTTGTTGGTAAATATTATCTAATGAAAAATGATATAGAAGAAAAGTCGGTTAATTTGATTTCCAATGATGATGTTTTTAATGTAGGCTATTTTAAATATTTATTAAATTATTTTATATCTATTTTTTAAGGAATACTTTGAGTATTCTTTTTTTAATGATAAAATAATAAGAAGGAAGGAATATATATATATGGAAAAGTCAAAAGTTTATTTTACAAAAAAAATTAATGCTGATAATTTAATAAAAATTTATGATGTTTTGGGAGTTAAATTAACTGGGAAAGTAGGGGTTAAAGTTTCTACTGGTGAAAGAGGATCAAAAGGATATTTAAAAGCTGATTTAATATCACCTTTAGTTAAAATGCTAAATGGTACTATAATAGAATGTAATACTGCTTATCCTGGTGCAAGAAATACTAAGGAAGACCATTTAGAGGTTGCAAAGGAACATGGATTTACAAGTTTTGCTGATGTTGATATTATGGATGGTGATGGCGAATTCAAAATTCCTGTAAATGATGGTAAACATTTGAAATATGATATAGTAGGAAATAATTTTAAAAATTATGATTCTATATTGAATTTAGCACATGGTAAAGGACATGCAATGGGAGGATTTGGAGCTAATTTAAAAAACCAATCAATTGGTATTGCTTCTAGAAATGGTAAAGCTTATATTCATAGTTGCGGGAAGACAGAAGATCCTGATAAATGCTGGAGTGTAGATTATGAACAAAAGGATTTTATTGAATCTATGGCTGAAGCAGCAAAAGCAGTAGCTGATTATTGTAAAGATAATAATAAGCAAATTGTTTATATAACTATTGCAAATGCAATTAGTGTTGATTGTGATTGCGATGCTAATCAAGGAGATCCTGTAATGGGTGACATTGGTATTTTTGCAAGTTTAGATCCAGTTGCAAATGATCAAGCTTTCATTGATGCATTATGGAATTCTACTGATCCAGGACATGAAAAAATGATGGAAAGAGTAGATAGACAAGAGGGAAGACATATAACTGAATATGCTGAAAGTATTGGGCTTGGAACTACTGATTACGAATTAATTGAAATTTAGTTTAAAAAAAAATAACTGAATATTTTCAGCTATTTTTTTATCCAACTAACCATTTGTATTTTTTTACACTATATAATGGAATTAATGGTATTAGAATAGGCACATTTTTAATATATTTCTTGTATTTTTCATCATTTCCATAGGTTCTATCTTGTCTTAATTCAAGCCTTCTTGCACCACTAAACATTATGTATACAATTCCAAGAAAACCTAGTATAGAAATTAACCATTGCCATCCAGATAAAGATGTAAAACCTGAGATAAATATTCCTAACCAAATAATTAATTCTCCTAAATAGTTAGGACATCTCACTATTTTAAACAATCCAGTATCACAGAATCTAAATGGATCCTTTTGCTTTGCTTTATTCTTTTGATAATCAGATATTGATTCTATCATAATACCAAATGATGTTATTATCATTCCAATTATAAAACATATATCGCTACCACTATTATTAACAAATCTATAAATTATTGGTGATGTCATCAATATATATAAAAATGCACATGATATCCATAACATTATTTTTAGTAGTAATGACATGTCTTTGCCATCTTTAGTTTCTGTTTTCATCTTTTTATTATATGATGAACTTTTTAACTCTCTATATGCTAGAAATCCTCCTAACCTTAATCCATAGCATATTAATATAACACTTGCTATGATATAAGATATATTTAAAATATCTTTAAATAAAATTAATAGCATTATACCTATTACTGAAATTGAAAATCCATATCCTAGTGAAATAAACCATATATATTTTTTAAATCCTAGTAAGCAAATAATTAATATTGCAATAAATAGTATTAATATTTCATTTGTAATTATCATTTTCTCACCTCTATTATCATTATATCAAATATTTAAATGTTTTATTAAGTTGATTTCAATTATTTCAAATGATATAATATCTAATCAAAAGAGGTTATATATGAAAGATATTAATGTTGAAAATTTATCTGATGATGAATTAATGGAACTTTTAAATGTACTTGAAGGATTTAATGATACACTAGACGATGTTGGAAATGTTGAGGAGAAAGAAAATGACTAATGAAGAAAAAATAGAAAGAATTAAAAATCAAAGAAAAGAATTATTAAAGCAAGTAAATGAAAGTATTATTAATAATTCAAGTCAACTATCTTTAGATGCTAATGAAATTATGATGAATCTTGAATTTGATGAAAAGATTATTAAAAGATATGAGAGTTTACTAAATGCTCAGTCTTTGATTCAAAATTTAACACTTGAAATAGTTGAATGTAATGACCCTTTAAAAGTAATAGAATTGAGAAAAAAGCTAAATTACTATATAAATAAAATAAAATCAGAAATAAAGAAGAGAAATATTAGTCAAGAAAAAATTGATAAGTATCAAGAAGAAAGCGGTTATTTGAGAAAGGATATTGCAAAGTATATTAGATATTTAAAAAGAGAAAATAATATTCATGAGATAGAAGAATTAAATAGTAAGATTGATAAGTTGTCTTCTGAAGATTTGAAATTGTTAAAAAGAATGTTAAAGAATGAATGTAATTATATGAATAAAAATACTAAATTGATGAATGGAATAGTTAAAGAATCTAAAGAAATTGTTAATAATGTAGAAACTGTAGAAACTTTAGATACTGTGGATAATATAAAAACTATTAAAGATGATAATAATTTATTTGAAGAGATAATAAAAACTGATGTAAAAGAGAGAAAAAAATTAGATTTAGATTTTAAACATAATATCTCAAAAGAAAGCATGCGTGTTAATGTCCCAGAATTAAAATATGATTCTTTGAGTGATTATTTAGAAAATAGAGTGGATATGTATAAGTCTACTTATGGATTATTAGATACTTATGAATATGGAACATCTAATATGACGAATGTGTTAAATTTCTTTAAAAATATACCTATATTTTTAGAGAATAGAAAAAAAATAAAACATATGGAAATTGATAGTTCTTATTTTTATAGGGGATCAGATTTAGTTGGATATATTGAATATTCTAAAAAGAAAAATTCTATTGTAAATGGACTAAAGTCATTATTTAGTAGAACTTATTTATTTTCTAGAGAAGCACAATGTTTATCTGATCATAATAAGTGTGCAGAATGGATTATTAATTATTGTAATATTGATTTATATGACAATAAAAATGTAAAAACTATTTAAGGTGGGATCCACCTTTTTTGTTGAATTTTTTTAAAATTATAATATAATTGTAATGGTGATAATATGGAAGCTAATGTGAAAAAAACAATAATCGATACAATGAATAAAAAAGAAGGATTTATTTATTCTAACGATTATAAATTATTAGAAATAGATGATGATTATTGCTTATTTGAAGGAAAAATTTCTAAAAAAAGTTTGAATCCTTATAATATTGCTCATGGCGGTTTTATTTTTGGACTTGCTGATACTTGTGCTGGAGTGTTAGCTAGTGTAGATGGAAGAGCAGCAGTTACTACAAATGGCTCTATTGTATATATGAAGAAGGCAACAGGTGGAAAGATAATTGCGAGAGCTACTTTTTTAAAAAAAGGAATTAGCATTTCTAATATAGAAGTAGAAATTAAAAATGATAAAAATGAAGTGATTGCAAAAGTTATTTATGAGTATTTTTATATTTAGATATATATGATATAATTATGGATAATAAAGAGGTGCTTTATGGAAAAAAATAAGGAACTAGATTTGGTTTTTCCAAAAAATATAAGGAAACATATCTTTACTAAATCTGTTAAAACAACTACTGATGGCAAATATGTTTTAGATTATTTTTTTGAAGATAATGGAATAGTTAAAGATGATTATATAGAGATTATTAACATTAATGGTAATTGGGCAATGTATCCTTTTAAAAATAAATATAACTCATATACTTTTAATGATGATAGTGAATTAATTAGTAATGCTATTATTTCTGAGTTACCCAAAGAAATGCGTATGAAAATATATGTTAAGAATAAAGAAGAAAGAAGTCCTAGAGTAATTCCAGAATTAATGCGTGATATGCTTAGTGAAGCAACTGGTTCAAAAGTAATAAAAGATAATAATGTTGTAAAAAATGTATATATGGTTTTACTTTCAAATGATGGAAAAAATTCAATTGTTTTTGATAACAAAACTAATGAATATCAATTTGAGTTTCGGTTTCCAGTATTTTCGTTGCCGTATGATATGGTTCATAAAATAGGAGAGAATTCTGAAGATGTAGATATTAACTATGATGTTTTATATAATCAAAAAGAATATCCACGTGATGAATTATCAGTTGAAGTTAGAAAATCTATTTCTGATTATTTAAGTAAATTAGATAGTCCTATAAATGTAAGTAATCTTCCTATTTTAGAAGTTGTTGATAAAAATAAAAACGAAATAGTAAATGTTTGCTTTGTTTCATGTCCAAATATAATAACATTTACAAACATATATAGAGCTGAATCTATTTCTATCGATAATGATATTCCTTTAGAATCTACTTATGACAATATTTTGGATAGTGCATTACATAATGAGAGACCAATGATAATAAATAATAAAAATGAAATTATTTCAAACGGAGTTAAGCATAATATTAGTTTGGAAAAGAAGTAGTTAGGGGATGTCAATTTGAATATATCTAATCCTAAAATTTCAAAAAGAATTTTAGAAAGTGAAGAATTAAGTAATGGTGTAGAAAAAGAAAAATATGAAGGAATGATTTATGATAAATGTTTATCTTCTGTTTTAGAAATAAATGATATTACTTTTGACTCTTGTATTTTTAAAAATATTGATTTCAATAATGTAATATTTAATAATATAGATTTTATTGATGTTATTTTTGAAAATTGTGATTTATCTAATAAAAAATTTAATTTTAGATTGTTAGAGCGTGTTATTTTTAAAAATTGTAAAATGCTTGGTGCATCTTTTATAGATGCTAGTTTAAAAGATGTGCAATTTATTGATTGTAAATCTAATTATATTAATTTTAGTAATACTAGAATAAATAAAATTCTTTTAGATAGTTGTGACTTTTCAAATTCTAATTTTTTAGAAAATGAATTAAAGAATGTTTTGATTGAAAAAACTAATTTTAGTAATTCAGATTTTTATAAAACAAAGCTTTGTGGAATAGATTTTTCAAATTCAAATATTTCCGATATTAATTTTGATAAATCATCTATCGAAGGTATGATAATAGATAAGTTTCAATCTATAGATTTAGTTAGAATATTGGGAGTAAAGTTTAAGGAATAGTATAGTAAACTGCATGTAAAAATTATTTTATTTTAATGTAGTTTATTTTTTTTTGTGATATTATAAAATTGTAGAGTAAAGGTAGGTGAGTATAATGGTTTGTAGTTCGTGTAATGGTGAGTATCTTGATGATGGTAACGGATGTCCTTTTTGTAAAAATGAAAATATCAATAAACCTGTTGTTTTTGATAGTGATGAAATAAAGAAAGCCAATTTATTTTCCAAGAAGATAATAAAAAACTTAAAACCTGGAACTTTTACTTACTCAAAGCAAAGTGGATTTTATAAAAGTAATAGTTCATATACTCATAAAAAATATAAAAAAATTATTTTTACCTTTGCTTGTATAGTTATTGTTATAATTGGTATTGTTCTTTTTATTAATAAAGATAAAGCTTTTTATTCTAATAAAGGTAAAAGAACAATAATGATATATATGGTTGGCTCTGATCTTGAGAGTAAGCATTTTGCAGCAAGTAAAGACATAGATGAGATGCTAAATTCATCTATTAATTATGATGATGTTAATATTTTGATATATACTGGTGGAACTAGATCTTGGCATAATAAAGAAATTCCAAATAATATGAATGCATTATTTGAAATAGATAATGGCATATTGATAAAAAAAGGCGAGTATAATACATTAACAAATATGCTAGATTCAGATAATTTAAGCTTTTTGTTAAATTATGGATATGAGAATTATGATACTGAGTACTATGATTTGATCTTTTGGGATCATGGAGCAGGACCAATATATGGTTATGGATATGATGAGTATAATAAACTGGATTCTATGTCTTTATTAGATATTAAGAAAGCTTTAGATGACAGTCCATTTGGGGGAACTAATAAACTAGAATTAATTGGATTTGATGCATGCTTAATGTCTAGTATTGAAGTAGCGTCTATACTTTCTGATTATTCTAATTATATGGTAGCAAGTCAAGAATTTGAGCCTGGAACTGGATGGGATTATTCTTTTTTGGAAAAAATAAATAATGAAGTATCTTCACTTGACTTAGGCATTTCAATTATAGATAACTATTATAATTATTATGATCAGAATGAGTTTATTAATGGTATTAGTTTATCACTTTTGAGATTAAATAAGGTTGAAAATGTAGAAAAAAGTTTAGATGACTTATTCTCTTCAATCGATTATGATTTGTCTTTTGATTTTTCTTCGATTTCTAGAGTTAGATTAAATTCTAAAAGTTTTGGTAAAATGAGTAATAATGATTATGTTTTTGATTTAGTAGACTTTATAGATTTGTTAGATAAACTTCCTAAAAAATATAGTGAAAAAGTATCATTGCTAAAAAGTTCACTGAATGATTTAATAGTTTATCAAAAAACAGATTTAAATAGTACTAATGGAGTTTCTATTTATTTTCCATATGATAATAAGGAGGAATTATCTGAAAACTTAATTAAGTATGAAAAATTATCTTTTGCTCCAAATTACTATGAATTTTTACGTAATTTTACTTTGGAAATGAATAAGATTGGAGCAATAGATGTAGATACTTCTTTAAGTCCTATTACATATTTAGAAGATGGTAAAGTATCTTTGACTTTACCTAATGAAGTATTGGATAAATATAGTAGTATTTCATATATTTTATTTGAAAAAAATGAAGATAATTCGTTTATCCCAATTTATAATGGTAGTGATGTTTCTATAGAAGGTAATATTGCTAGTACTACTATTTCAAATAAAACTCTTGTCGCAACAACAGATGAAGGAAAAGTGAGTTTAACCGCAATTCAAGAAGAAGTTGGTAAAGATTATAAAAAGTATTTGATTCCTGGTGTTCTTTCTAGTTGGAATAGTGAAAAATTTGAATTTGAAATGGTTTCAGTTTATTTAGAATTTATTATTAATGATTTACAACCTTCTGGATTTGTATCAAGAATTTTACCAATGGAATTAAATGAGAATAATACGTATTCTGAAATAGAATATGATTTAAATGATTGGGATAGTTTAATATTTACTAACTTTAGTTATAAGATAATTGATGATTTAGGGAATTATACTAAAGAATGGATTAACTCTTCAATTGTTAATACTATAGAATTTTATAATAGTGAAAGTATTAATATATCTTTAGATGATTTAGACGTTTCTAATGATCATTATTGCTTATTTGTTATAAAAGATCATCAAGGGAAAACATATTATTCAAATATAGTTGAAGTTAAATAAAAGAGATATTGCAAAATATCTTTTTTTGTCGATTCTTTTTTTTATCTTATTTTGTCGAATGTGTATATTTTTTTTTAAATGTATTCTATATTATTTTTGTAAAGGTGATTATATGGATAATGAAACTGTAGAAATGTTTAAAAGTCTTGTATATTCTATTGCTAAAAAATATAGTTATAACAAAGATGATATAGAAGATTTATATCAAGTTGGTATTATTGGACTTTCAAATGCATTTAGTAATTATAAAAAAGATTGTGGTGCTAAATTTAGTACTTATGCACATTTTTATATTAAGGGTGAAATATTAAAATATTTAAGAGAGAATAGAACTATTAAGATTAATTATGAAACTGATAAATTAAATAGGTCTATTTCTAAAGTTAAAGAATATTTGACTCAAAAATATTTAAAAGAACCATCAGTTTATGATATTGCTAATTATTTAGAAGTTTCTGTTGAAGAAATAGAAAGTGCATTAAGTAGTTCTTTAAGTGTAAAAAGTCTTGACTATAATATGCAAGACTCTTGTAATGAAAGTAATTTATACGATTATGAAGTATATGTTGAAAAAGGTTATGATGATGATTTATTAACAATTAGAGCAGAAATAGAAAAGTTACCAGAAGAAGAAAAAAGAATTATATTATCTAGATATTTTGAAGATAAAAGTCAATTGGAAGTATCTAAAGATTTAGGAATAAGTCAAGTTCAAGTATCTAGAAAAGAAGGAAAGATATTGTCTAAGATAAGAAATAATCTTGCAAAAGAAGTAGCATAATTTACATAGATTATTTTTTTTTGTGAATAATAATATTGGTGATTATATGGAAAAAAATGAGTATAAGAAAATAGTAGATAGTCATAAACCAAAAGAAAATAGGCTTGCTAATTCTATAATTTCTTTTTTAGTTGGAGGTTTTATTGGTGTTATAGCAGTTTTTTTAACTGATTTGTATTCATATTTATTTGATATTACAAGTAAGGATGCTTCTTTATTTATGATTATTACTTTAATCTTTTTTGCATGTTTGTTTACTTCTTTAGGCTTTTTTGATAAATGGGTTAATTTTGCAAGATGTGGACTTATTATTCCAATTACTGGATTTGCTCATTCAATGATGAGTTCAGCACTTGAATTTAAAAAGGAAGGATTAATATATGGAATTGGAAGTAATATGTTTAAACTTGCTGGGTCAGTAATTGTATATGGTGTAGTATCTGCATCTATTTTTGCTAGTATAAGGTATCTGTTTTTTGGAGGTGTGTAAGATGACTTTTAAATATAATAATGTCTATGTAAATGGTTATTCAACTGTAGTTGGGCCTTATGAAAAAAAAGGACCTTTAGGAGATAAATTTGATAAATATTATGATGACTTTTATATGGGAGAAAAATCTTGGGAACTTGCTGAAGCACGATTAATGACTGATTCAGTTCAAATATTACTAAATAAGTCTAAAAAGGGTGTAAAAAACATAGATTTAATAATTGCTGGAGATTTACTAAACCAATTATGCTCTTCATCATATGCGTTAAAAAAATTTAAAATACCACATATTGGTATTTATAGTGCATGCTCTACAAATACAGAAGGAATACTTATTGCATCTAATTTTATTGATTCAAATAAAATAAAAAGTGCTATTGTTAGTGTATCTTCGCATAATTTATCAAGTGAAAAACAATTTAGAAATCCTGTTGAATATGGTGCTCCAAGACCTAGTAGTGCTACATTTACAACTACTGGTGGCGCAAGTATTTTACTATCTAACTCCAAAAGTAAAATTAGAGTAGAAAGTGCAACAGTAGGTAAAATATGTGATGGTGGGATAAATGATCCTAATAATATGGGTGCTGTAATGGCAATTGCAGCAGGTGATACAATTTATAATCATTTAAATGATTTAAAAAGAGATATTAATTATTATGATTTAATTATTACTGGAGATTTAGGCATTTATGGAAAAGAAATATTAAAAGACTATATGAAAAAAGAATATAATATTGAACTATCTAATAATTATACTGATAGCGGCATTCTGATATATGATTTAAATAATCAAAAAGAAGTGCTAGCAGGAGGAAGTGGGCCTGCATGTAGTCCACTTGTTAATTATTCCTATTTTTTACCATTACTAGAGAAAAAAATAATGAAGAGAATACTTATTGTAGCAACTGGAGCTTTATTTTCACCAACATTTGTTTATCAAAAAAAATCAATTTTATCTATTAGTCATGCAGTAAGTTTGGAGAGTGTATAATGACTTATTTATATTCATTTTTGTTTGTAGGATTTATTTGTTTAATAGGACAAACTATTTTAGATAATACAAAATTAACTGCTGGACATATTACTAGTATTATGGTTGTTATTGGAGCATTTTTAGATATCTTTAATATTTATGATTCCATTATAAAAATTGTTGGTCCAGGGGCAATGGTACCAATTACTTCTTTTGGACATTCACTAATACATGGTGCCTTAAAGGAAGCAAACAATGTTGGGCTTGTTGGAATTCTTTCTGGTGTATTTGATTTAACTGCTGCTGGTATTACTTCTGCAATAATTTTTTCATTTATTTTTTCATTAATATTTAATCCTAAAGATTGATTTAAAATACAATTATGCTATATAATTATAGTATGATTGAGACAAAGAAGAGAAGTTTAATTTTAAATTTAATTTTAGGAGCAATAGTATTACTTATTGCATTTTTGTTTTGGCCTAATGAGGATAAGTTTTCTCAAAGTAATAAGATAGATAGAACTAAAACACAAATTAAAATATTAGAAAAACGTATAAATATTAGAAAACTTCCAAATATTGATTCAGAAGATCTTGGAGATGTGTATAGAAATGAAATCTATACTGTTTTGTCTCATGTTGATACAGATGACTATTATTGGTATCATATTGAAACGAATCAAGGCATAGAAGGTTATATTGCATCAAGTCGTGATAAAGAGTTTGTTGAAGTTATAAGTGGTTATGTAGATAGAACTCCTCCTAAAATATCATCTAAAGAAAAGTTTTTAGTATTTGTTAATGGTGAAAATAATTATGATGCAGTAACATGTGAAGATGATTATTCAAAGTGTACTTTATCTTATGATGATTCTAATCCAGAAAAAATAACTTTTACTGCTGTTGATGAGGATGAGAATACTTCTATGTTCTCTATAAATTATTATAATGTTTATAATTTATATTCAGAATATAGAGATAATAATTCTAAACTTGATATTAAAATTACTAAAGATAAAATAAAAAATAAGTATGTTGTTAATACATATTACACTATTAATAAATCAATAAATAAGCATAATAAGAGTATTTCATATAATCCTATAATTGATTTTTATGATGAAAACTTTAATAAATTAGAAGATATATTTGTAAGATATTCAAATGATGATCTTCCTGGATATTGTATAAATGATGAAAACTTATCATTAAAACCAGAATATGTATTAAATGATTTACTTTCTAAAAGCACTTTATGTATGAGTTTTACTTTTGAAAAAACAGATGAAATGAAATATGTTTCTTTTGGATTTAATGGGGTAGAAAATTATGATAACAATTATAACTTACTTGCAAGTTATTATTCAAAAACGTTTATATTAAATTAGAAATATAACAATCTTTTGTTTGTTATATTTTTTTATGTTATAATTTAAATGTTTAAGGAATGATAGTATGGAAATGACTCTTACAATTGATAATTTCGAAGGACCATTAGATTTACTTTTACATTTAATAAAAGAAAAGAAAATGGATCTTTTGAATTTGAAAATAGAGATAATTACAGATGAATATTTAAAGTTTATAGATAAAATGGAAGAGATGAACCTTGATATTGCAAGTAGTTATTTAGTAATGGCAAGTGAATTAATTGAAATGAAATCTAGACTTTTACTTCCTAGAGTTGAAGAGGAAGATGAAGAAGAGGAAGATCCAAAAGAACAATTAGTTAATAGATTAATTGAATATCAAAAATATAAAGATTTAACTGAAAATTTCAAAGAACTCGAATATGAAAGACATCAAATATATACAAGACTTCCAGAGAATTTAAAAGAGTATAGTGATACAACTACACTTGTTAATAATAGTGATGTAACTTTAGAAGATTTATTAAATGCATTTCAAAAGTTTTTAGAAAGAAAAAAATTAGAACAACCATTACATACTAAAGTTACTAAAAAAGAAATGTCAGTTGAAGAAAGAAGCATTTCAATTAGAAATATTTTGAAGACTAAGAAAAAAGTAAATTTTTTAGAATTATTTGATGTTTTAAATAAAGAATATGTTGTAGTTACTTTTTTAGCAATTTTAGAAATGGCTAAGAAAAATGAATTGAGAATATCTCAGGAAAATGAATATGGAGATATTATATGTGAGGCTAATTATGAATAAATATTTAGGAATACTTGAAGGACTTTTATTTGTTGTTGGTGATGAAGGATTAACTATTGAACAGATAAAAGAAATATTAGAAATAGATGATGATACAGCAGTTGAAATTATTAAATTATTAAGAAGTAGATATGAAGATAATAGTTATGGTATTCAACTTAGTTTTTTAGGTAATACTTTTAAACTTACTACTAAAAAGGAACATAGAGATTATTATCAAAAGTTAATAGAGAATCCAACTACTAATACTTTATCTCAAGCTGCCTTAGAAACTCTTGCAATAATTGCATATAATGAACCAGTAACTGTACAAGATATAGATACTATAAGAGGAATCAATTCAAGAGAAATGCTTAGAAGACTTGTTGCTAAGGGGTTTGTAAAAGAAGTTGGAAAAAGCGAGGATGTAGGACATGCTACTACATATGCTACAACAAGAGATTTCTTAGACTATTTTGGATTATCAAGTAAGGATGAACTTCCTAAATTTGAAGAGATAACAGAAAACTTAGATGAAACAGATTTGTATGATTCTAAGTACAAAGAGATATGATTAGGAAAATTATTTAATTATTCTAATCTATTTTTATATTAATGGTGGTGAACAAAATGAGAGTAGTAGTTATTGGAGCAGGTGCAAGTGGACTTGTATGTGCTATTTCTTTAGCAAGAAGAGGTATAGAAGTATCTGTTGTTGAAAGATTAAACAGTAATGGAAAAAAAATATTAGTAACTGGAAATGGAAGATGTAATTATTGGAATGAGGATTTTAATAGTAATCATTTTTTTTCTAATAATATGAATTTTATTAATGATGTTAATACTTTAGAAAATAGAAAAATGGTTTTAGATTTTTTTGAAAGTGTTGGAATAGTTCCTAATATTAAAAATGGTTATTATTATCCTATGTCAATGCAAGCAAGTAGTGTAAGGGATACTTTATTAAATGAAGCAAAAAAGCTAAAAATAAAATTTATTAATGATTTTAATGTTAAAGACATAAAAAGAATAAATGAAAAGTTCTTTATTATATCGGATAATGGGGAAATTGTATCTGATAAAGTAATTATTGCATGTGGTAGTTATTCTTATTATAAAGATAAGACAACTATATATGATATATGTCAAAAATTAGGACATAAAATACTTCCTGTTTTACCTTCACTTGTTCAACTAGTTGGAAGTGATTCTTTTTATAAAGAATGGGATGGAGTTAGAAGTAATGTTAAAGTTAAATTATTAATAAATAATTTGTTTATTAAAGAAGAAATTGGAGAAGTAATGTTAACTAATTATGGTGTTAGTGGTATTTGTATATTTAATTTAAGTGGATATGTAAATAGGGCATTGCATAATAAAAAGGATGTTAAAGTTTTAATTGATTTTTTACCTACTATTGATAATTTATATGAATTTTTAGAAGAAAGAAGTAAAATAGTTGATTATAAATTATATGAGTTTCTATTAAGTTTATTAAATAATAAACTTGTTGATGTTATATTAAAAAGATGTGATTTAGATAAAGAAGCTTATTGGAATAATTTAAATTTAATAGAGAAGAATAATTTAGTTAAAAGAATTAAAGAGTTTGAAGTTAATATTATATCATCTAAGTCATTTGATAATTCTCAAGTTTGTACTGGTGGAGTTGATACTTTAGAAATTGATTCATCTACTATGGAATCTAAAATATGTAATAATTTATATATAATTGGAGAGACTTTAGATGTTGATGGGGAATGTGGTGGATATAATTTAGGATTTGCTTGGCTTACTGGTTTAATTGCGGGAAGAAGTGTAAAAGATGATTAAAATAAGACAAATTAAAGTGAATGTAGAAAATGATAGCTATGATTATTTAATAAAAAAAGTATCAACAAAATTAAATATAAATGTTAATGAGATAAAAAAGCTAAATATTATAAAGAAATCTATTGATGCAAGAGATAAAAATAATATTATGTATATTTATGAAGTTGATATTTTAACAAATAATGAGGAAAAAATATTAAAAAGGAATATAAAAGATGTTTTAAAAGCTGAAGAAATGAAATATTATCCACCTAAATGTGGAAATAATATATTAGTTAATAGACCAATTGTTGTTGGAAGTGGGCCTTGTGGACTTTTTTGTACCTTATTATTAGCTGAAAATGGTTATAAACCATTATTAATTGAACGTGGAGAAAAGGTTGAAGACAGAGTTAATACAGTTAATCTTTTTTGGGAAAAAGGAATTCTTAATAAAGAATCAAATGTTTCTTTTGGAGAAGGCGGAGCAGGTACTTTTTCGGATGGTAAATTAAATACTTTAGTAAACGATCAAAATAACAGAATAAGAAAAGTATTTAATACTTTTGTAGAATGTGGAGCAAGTAGTGAGATACTTTATTTAAATAAACCTCACATTGGTACTAATGTTTTAAGGAAAGTACTTGTTAATATTAGAAAAAAGATAATAAGCTTAGGCGGAGAAATAATGTATAACACTTGTATGACTGATATTGAAGTTTTAAATAACAAAATAGAGTCTATCACTATTAATAATTCTAAAAAAATAAGATGTGATGTTTTAGTACTTGCAATAGGACATAGTGCAAGAGATACTATAGAGATGCTTTATAATCATAATATGAAAATGTTTCCAAAAGCTTTTGCAGTTGGATTAAGAATTCAACACGAGCAAAAAATGATTAATGAAAGTCAATATGGAAAATATAGCAATATTCTTCCCCCAGCAAGTTATAAACTTACATATCAAGCTAAAAATGGAAGAGGCGTTTATACTTTTTGCATGTGTCCAGGAGGATATGTAGTTAATTCTTCTTCTGAAGATAATCACTTAATTGTAAATGGAATGAGTAATTATGAAAGAGATAGTGAAAATGCTAATAGTGCTGTTGTAGTTACTGTTGGACCAAATGATTTTGGAAATAATCCTATGGATGGATTAGAATATCAAAGAAAACTTGAAGAAAAAGCTTATAAACTATGTAATGGTAAAATACCTGTTCAACTTTTAAAAGATTATAAGATAAATAAAATAAGTACAAAGTTTGAAGAAATAAACCCAATATTTAAAGGAAGTTATTCATTTGCAAACTTAAACGATATTTTTCCAGATTATATTAATGAATCGATAAAAGAAGGAATAGATAATTTTAATAAAAAAATTATTGGTTTTGGATGTGATAGTGCAATTCTTGCTGGTGTTGAAAGTAGAACTTCTTCTGCCATTAAAATAGATAGAAATGAAAATTTTGAGTCATCAATTAATGGAATATATCCAGGAGGAGAAGGAGCAGGATATTCTGGTGGAATAACTACTTCTAGTGTAGATGGAATAAAAATAGCAGAAAGAATAATAGAAAAATATAATAAAATCTCTAATTAACTAGAGATTTTTTTTGCATTAATTAAATTAATATGCTATACTTAATTTGCGCCTGAGTGATGGAATGGTAGACGTGCCGGACTCAAAATCCGGTGGTGGTGACACCGTGTGGGTTCAAGTCCCACCTCAGGCACCATTAAAAAATATGGTTGAGCTTTTGTTCAACTTATTAATAAATGTCAATTCTAGAAATGGAATTGTTTTTTTTTGTAAAAAAAATAATAATAGATTTAATTAATTAATAATAAAAGTAATAAAAATAATAAAAATAATAAAAATTTATTAAAGAGTTGCTAATTTTAAAAAAATATTTTAAAATGGATTTGTATAGTATGTATTGATAGGGTAAGGTGATAAAAATATGGCAGATGGATTTTTAAGAATGAAAGAAGAAGAGTTTGATATGTATTCTTCTGGATTAAAGAAGAATTCTGATGGCTTTGCAAGTACAAACGATAATTTTAGAAAAAAGTTTCAAAGTTTTGTGGACACTGGATTGTCTGGAGGAAGTGTTGGTAAGATAGGAAACCAAATGGCTTCAATTACTAATTCTATAAATAATGTTAACAACATTATTAGAAAGCATTCTAATCAAATGTTCGGGTTTGATAAAGAGGTTTCAAATAAGGCTAATGATATAGATATTCCACAAGATTTTGTTGCTAATGATTCTGCAAGTGTAAATTATTATACGGAGACATTAGTAGGTAAAATTGATGGAAAGAGTGTTAATGAAGGACATCAAACACAAAAAGTTAATGAAGTTGGCGACAGTGAAGTAAATAAAGAGAACTTGATAGATATTAGAGGAGCTTCTTCAAAACTTGAAAACTATGATGGAAATAGTTCAATTTTGGGACAATCTATTATGAGTGATATAAGTGGAAATGTTACTCAAGAACAAAATTATAACGATAGTTCAAATGTTCAGAAAGCTGTACTTGGTAATATTAGTGGAAATAATGCAAGCGAAAGTACTTATGATGATACAACAATCATTGGTAGATCAACTTTAGGCGATATAAGTGGTGGATTTGCTAAAGCACCAGAGTATCAAGATAATACTGGTATGATTACAAAAGCAGCACTAGAAAATGTAAGACAAGCAGAAGAAACTAAAGAAACTGTATTTAATGATTTGCAATCAGTATTTTCTTCGAGTATGGCAAAAGAAATAGCAGAAGAAGGAAAAAATGAACATGATGGTTCAAGTAATGTTAGGTAGGTGGTAATGTGTTATTAAAGGTTAAACATGCAGAACTAAATCAAGTAACAAAGGAACTTGTTTCTGGAAGTCAAGATTTAGATACTGAAATAGATAAAATGTTAAAGGAAATAGAAACACTTAGAACAATATGGCAAGGTGAAGATGCAGTTCAATTTTGCGATCATGCAAATGCCTATTTTACAACTATGAAAAATATACCAATTGCTATGAGAAATATGGGAAAAGTTATGGAAAGCGCTAACAATGGTTATAGAGATAATGATGAAGCGTTTGCTAGTGCATTGAAAGTTGAGGCTAATAATTATGAAGAGTAATATAGTTATCACTGATTCTGCTAAGTTCGAAGAAGTAATTGCTTCATTAGAAGAATCTTATAAAAAAGTAAAAGATATTTTTGATAAACAAAATAAAAATAAAGAAGAAATAAATTCAACTGATATATGGTCAGGATATGGAGCTACAACGATGTATTCAAAATATAATGATTTATCAAAGAACTTTGCTCCAATTGAGTATTCTTTAGAAGTATATATAAAATTCTTGAGAAAATCATTAGAAGATTATACAAGATTAGTTCAAGAAATAGATAAAAACACTAATGAAATAGCAAATTCATTAGATGTTAATAGTTAGGAAGTGAAATAACTATGAATGGAAAAGAATATGTTGATTTAACTGGTTTTATACTAAATGCTTCACTAGGGGGATACTCTGCAACAATAAAAAAAACAGATGAAAATGGAAATTATGTTGTAACTATTGGTGGAGGACCAACTGCTGAAGAAAGAACTTTTTCAGAACCAGAATTATATGAATATATAAATAAAAATCATCTTGATATAAAAGGTGAAAACTTTGGAAATATTACTGCGCAATTAGAAGGATTGGACCAAGATGTCACACCAGAAAATGTTCTAAAATTAATTAAAGTAAGGGAAGAAGATAATAAGGAAGATGGAATAATATCTGCTAGCAGAATAAAAACTTTAAAAGCACCTGTGGACCAAACACAACCAACACCAACAGCTACACCAACTCCACCAGTAACACCTGAAGGAACAAAAGAACCTGATGATACCGCTAAACCTGCAGAAAGTCCAGTTCCTGGATCGCCTCCACCAGTAACATCTGAAGGAACAAAAGAACCTGATGATACCGCTAAACCTACAGAAAGTCCAGTTCCGGGATCGCCTCCACCAGTAACACCTGAAGGAACAAAAGAACCTGATGATACCGCTAAACCTGCAGGAAGTCCTAATTATTCACCTAGATCTTATCTTACAAAAGCGGATGGATATACTAGTGAAAATGAAGAAAATCTTGGAAGGCCTAGAACTTATCAAAATTTTGATACTAATCAACACGATGAGTATATGCATCATGGACATATTACTGCAACAAATGGAATCTATAAACCTGGTGCTATATATCAATTAGGTGAAAATCCTTTTTTGGATGAAGTAGCTAGTGGTAATTTGTTAGGCACAACAGATAAGGCACTTTTTAGTTCTTTTGATTACGTTTCTGCTTATGCAAGTACAGGTATGTATAATGCTGTAGATTTATTTAAAACAGTTGATAAACTTGAGGAATTAGGTGTTGACTTTAATCAACATCCAGCTTCTTATTGGTCAAAAGAGTTTAATGATATACTAAATAATGGTGTTGACCAGCATTTTGGAATGAATGCTGAAAAATTAAAAAGCGAAGTTGAACAATTAAAAACAGATTTCACAAAACTTCATAATGAATTGATGGAGTGGAGCGGTTCTGCAAATGCTGTTGCTCAAGAAGCTATACAATGTATACTTGGAAAATTTGAGTGTACAATGGGAAACATTGATGCAGCATTATTACCTAGTTGTGAAGCTGCTGATAGATTAGTTGCAAATTTAGATAAATTAAAGGAGATGAATAATAAGCTTAATGGCGGTGTTGGTGAAGGGCAAGATGCTACTCCTGGAAGTCTTCAGGGTCTGTTAGATGCTGCTAAAACAAACCTTGATAAAGTTAAAACGGCTTTAGATAATTTAGGACCTAGACCAGCGGCTATAAAAAAAGAAGGTGATCCTGATGAAAATGGTAAGCCAACTGTTATTTATGATGATAGTGCTGGACTAGAATGGGATAAGAAAAAAGCACAACTAGAAGCAGATCTTGATAAAGCGCAAAAAGAATACGATGCTCAATTTAAAGCTGTGGAAGACCATAAACAAGAGATGGATAAACTTCTTAAAGATATTATTATTGATTATTATCAAGTTAAAAATCTTGTTCAAACTGTTAAGTCATTTAAAGAATACTTTACTGAAGGTACTGCAAGACATAGTAATCTTCAAGGATTCATTTCAAGTAAAGATAATGCTGCATTACTTAAATATCATGATTTAATTGTTGATGATTTTGAAAATTTTAAAGAAATGCCTGTCATTACACCACTTTCTGGTCATTTTGAGTATGATGAAGGAGAAAAGAGATATGTTGTAGTTGATTATCAGGTTGGAGATGTATTAATTCATGATGATGCTCACGGATATGTTTATGCTGTTACTGAACCATGGGATCCTTTACATGGAACGATAAAAATTGCTTGCTTTGATAAAGATGGCAATAGAATTGGTACTGATTTAACAATTTGGGATCAAAGAGAAATTGTACCAATTAGATATGTTAAGGAATATGATCCAGAATTATATGAGCCATATCCTGAAAGATTTACAACAGTGCCTGATACTACGCCAGGTCCATCTAAGACTCCAACACCACCAGATCCAGATCCACCAATTCCACCAACTACAACTCCACCACCAGAACCTCCAACAACAGTACCTCCAACAACAGCACCTCCTACACTTCCACCAGCACCACCACTTGATCCTCCAACAGGTGCACCAGTAGGACCGGACACTTTGCCTGATTATAATGGATATGTTTATGGAACAAATCCACCTTATATACCAGCTAGTCCACACACTGGATTGGAATCATTACCGGTTGGTAATGTAGCTGATAGTTCATTGGGATTTGGAGCATTAGCTGGATTAGCTGCAGGTGCTGCAGGACTTGGATTAACCGGTGTTATGAAAGATCATGAAAAAGATGATGAAGATGATGATAAAAAAGAATCTAAGGAAGAAGATAATACTCAATAATTAATTTAGATATCAATACATACGTTAGAAGTTAATGTTTAATCGTTAACTTCTTTTTTTTTATATTTTTTTGTGATATTATATTATTGTTAATATTGGAGGATTTATGAAAAAGAATACTAGAAAGTTATTATACTTATTTTTTTCACTTATTATAATTGCATCATCAGTTGTTTTACTTTTAGAGTATTTTAAAGAACCAGAAGTTCTTGAAATATATGAACCAACTCTTTCTGAAATTGAGGTAAAAGAAGAAGAAAAGGTTAAAGAGATTGTTGAATCGAATGTCATTTCAATGGCTCCTGACGTTGATTTAAATGCGGAAAGAGCTAAATATAATAATCCATATATTGTTGGAAGAATAGAGGTTCCTAATCTAATTAATGTTTTGGTAGCTCAAAGTGATGATTTGAAGTTTTATTTGAATCATGATGTTAGTAGAAAAGCTGATATTAGGGGTACTGAATTTTTAGATTATAGAGTTACTCCAACATCTAAACAGGTTAATATTTATGGTCATAATAGCAGAGATCCTAAAATACAAGTAGCATTTAGGAAACTTGAACAATTTCTTGATAAAACTTTTTTTGATGAAAACCAATATATTATTTTTCAACATGATGGTGGAAAAAGTATATATAAAATAATGGCGATTAAAGAGGTACAAAATAAACAGGGCGCAGAGCATATGAGAGTTGATACAACTGGAAGTGATTTTATACAGCATGTTAATACTTTAATTAATTCAACTGGCAATGAACACGTATTAAATTCTAGAAGTGTTTATTTTGATGAAAACTCTGAAATAATTGTATTACAAACTTGTTCTCATACTAATAATGTACCTGAGCCTTTGTATATTATTACTGGAGTTAAAATTAACAATTAATGTTTTAATTGTTTTTTTTATATGAGGAGTTATTTATGCATAAAAGTATTAATTATATATTAATGTCATTGTCTAAATCTAAATTTAGAAGTAGTTTTCATTTAAATAATAAAATGAAAAGATTTGTTGAGGAAAAAGGAATTGGAAAAATTAGAAATGATGCAGTTGAAATAATTAGTAAAAGACTCAAACCAAGCTTACCAAAAAATGATGGAAAACAAACTCCAATGAAACAAGTTCATCCTGTATTTATTGCACAACATGCATGTGCTTGTTGTTGTAGAGGATGTTTAGAGAAATGGTATAATATTCCTAAAGGAAAAGAATTGTCTAATGATGAAGTTTTTTTCATTGTTGATATTTTAATTAAATGGATAGAAATTGAAGTAAAGGAGAATGTATGAAAATATTAAATTGTAAATTAAAAAATGAATTAAATATTAGAACAGAAAAGGATTTTCCGGTTAAGGGAATAGAATTTATTGATATTAATCCTTTAATTATTCAAAAAGAAGTATTAAAAGAGATTTCTTCTTTGTTTGTAGAAGAGTTAAAGAATAAGGATTTTGATTATATTGTTTCACCAGAAGCTAGAGGTTTTTTATTTGGTTCTATTATTGCTAATGAATTAAATGTTGGGCTAATTCCTGTTAGGAAGAAAGGAAAATTAGCCCCTAGTACTGTTGAATGTCAGTTTGAATATGTTAAAGAATATGGGAAGGATACTTTGGAATTACCAAAACTTGTTAACGGAAATTATAAAAATAAAAAATTTTATATTATAGATGACATTTATGCTACTGGTAATACAATGAAAGCAATAAAAGAAGCTATAGAATCTCTTGGTGGGAAAGTTATTGGTGAAGGAGTAGTAATGAATATAGTTGAACTTAATGATAATAAAACCCTTTTTTCTTTAATAGATATTAATGAAGAATAATATTATTTTTATTTACATATTTTAATTTATAATATTATAATATGTAAATAGGTGGTTTTTATGGTTACAAATCGTACTTATGAATATGGTATAAAATATAGAGTTATTAAAATATCTGATGATCAATTCTTTATGATTCCTTTATCATTAGAAGGTGGGTTAAGTGATGGTATAGAATTTTCTAGTGGCAAAGAAGCAATTCCAATAGCTAATAGTAGAAATGATTTTAAGAAAAAATACTTAATGGATAATGTGTATACTACTGACGATTTAGAAGATATGTATGATTTTGGTGATGATACTGATTTTCTTTCTAAGTATTTTTTTGATGATTATAAAGATACTATTTATTTAGTTAATATTGATGAAAATAATAAAGTAAAGAAATATGCAATAAATACTAGTAACTTTGAAGAAAGAGAATATGACTTTGTATATTTTATGGATAAAAGTGTACCAATAATTAGTTTAAATGAAGATGCTTTAAATGAGATGTTAGTTTGTAATGATACTAATGAGATTAAGGTAATACTTAATAAATATAAAGAGTTACTTAAGTGTTTTGAAGAATACAATAGAAAAAAAGGAGTAACTAAAATAGATGTAAAAAATGGCAAAGTTGAATCATTTGAAATAGATAAAAAAGTTTCGTCTATAAAAAAAGATGAGAATTTATCAAAAGATAAAAAGTATGCTTCATTTGGCGGAGTAGATGTTAGCTTTACTGGACTTAGTAATTATATTAAGCAAAGAGTGTATGGACATAATGACGAAATAGATCTTTTTGCTCAAAAATTATTTATGAATTATACTGCTGAAGATGGTGAAAGTGTTGAATCTATTATGTTTGTAGGACCAACTGGAACTGGAAAGACTGAAACAGTTAGAGCAGCTTGTGAATATTTATGTGTACCTTACTTTGAGATAAATGCAGCAAATTTAGTTCCACAAGGTATTAAAGGGATAAGTCTTGAAGATGTAATTATTAGCTTATATGAACAAGCTGGAAGAGATTTATCAAAAGCTCAACGAGGACTTGTTTATTTGGATGAATATGATAAATTAAATTTAGATGATTTAGATATTAAAAAAACTGTTAAGAAGGTTTTATTATCGTTTAATGATGGTTCTAAAATACCTATTAGAGATGATGAATATAATATTATTTTTAATAGTAAAATGACAAATAAAGTATATGCAGGTGTATTTAAGAAAATATATGAAAAAGAACGTTTGGTTGGATTTGGAGCAAATGAATCTTCTTCCATTTTGGAGAAATCAGATGATGAAATTAGAAAGAAAATAATAGAAAAAGGTTATTTTTCTTTAGAAGAATTATCTAGAATTAATACTTTAATTGGCTATGATGAATTATCTAGAGATACGAAAAAACAAATATTACTATCTTCTAAAATAAGTGAATTTGCAAAAAAACGTGCAAGATATAAAAGACAATTTGGTGTTGATTTAATTGCTACTGATGATTATATTGAAGCGATTCTTAATCAAATATCTAATAGTGCAACAGGAATGCGTAGTGTTAATAATTTTGTTAAACAAAGTATTGATACTGCTGAAAGAGAGTTATTAACTAATAAAGGATATAAAGTTCTTAAATTAACAAAAGATACAGTTAGTAATCCTAAATCTTTTGATTTATCTTAAACAATAGATGTTTCTATTGTTTTTTTATGCTATAATTGTATTTAGTAGAAAATTGAGGTGATAAAGTGGAGTTAATTAAGGATGTTTCTATTGTTTTTATGTCTATTTTTTTTGAAAGTTTACCTTTTTTATTACTTGGTTCTTTAATTTCTTCGATTATTGAAACATTCGTTTCTGATGATACTATGGTTAAGATTATGCCAAAAAATAAGTTTTTGGGATCAATTGTTGGAGTCTTTTTAGGATTTTTTTTACCAGCATGTGATTGTGCTGTTATTCCAGTATCTAAAAGATTAATTAAAAAGAAAGTTCCTATTAATGTTGCTGTTTCTTTTATGTTAGCATCTCCTATAATAAATCCGGTAGTATTATTATCCACATATTATGCCTTCTTTAAAAATAATCCAAATATTTTTTGGTTTAGATTGTTATTTGGTATATTAATAGCTTTAGTTATTGGAACTATTATAGGTATCATTTTTGACAAAAAAAATATTATTAAGAATAGTTTATTAGAAGATGATGAAGATGATCATGAACATGAACATTGCAACTGTAACAATCATTGCGATAAAGAAAAAAATAGTAAGATTTTAAGTATAATTAAACATACAACACTTGATATGTTTGATGTAGTGAAGTATTTGATGTTAGGAGCACTATTAGCTAGTTTTGCACAAGTTTTACTTCCTAGAAATATTTTAAGTTTATTAAATAGCAGTAATATTTTATCAATAATTGTATTAATGTTATTTGCATATTTAATTTCTCTTTGTTCAACTTCAGATTCATTTGTTGGTAAATCATTAATGTCTTCATTTTCTAAATCATCTATTTTAGCTTACTTGTTGTTAGGACCAATGATAGATATTAAAAACACTATAGTTTTATTTGGTAATTATAAAAAGAAATTTGTTATTATTTTAATTTCTTTAATTTTTGTTGTAACGTTTATTTGCTCATTATTGGTTGGTGGTTTATTATGAAGAAACACTTTTTAGGGATAATATGTTTAGTATATTCTTTAATAATTGTTTATGTTTGGGCATTTAATTATTTGGATAATTATATTGCTCCTAGTATGCAGATTTATATAAAATTATCTTTAATACCTATGATTGTAATGGGAATTTCTTTTTGTCTTGTTGACTTTTCATATAAGTTTAAAGTTAGCGATATAATTCTTTTTGCTCCTTTGATATTAGTGTTTATTGCAGGAGATGCTAATTTATCAACTACTTTAGCTAATAATAAGATGGTTAAACTTTCTAAGAAAAACGACATAGTTTTAGTTGATGATACAAGTAAAGAAGTGGTAAATGACAAAGATGAAAAAGATGTTGAGCCTGTTAAAGAAGTTGAAGAAATTTTCTTTGATATAGAAGATGAAACTTATAGCTATCTTGCAGATTATATAACATATATGAAAGGTGCTCAAAAATTTGTTGGTAAAACAATAAGATTTAGGGGATTTGCTGTTGATTATAGTGAATATCTTGATGATGGATATTCTGCTATTGGTAAGTATTCAATTACTTGTTGTGCAGCTGATGCAGAATTTTCTGGCTTTGTTGTTAAATATGACTTTTCAAAATTAGAGTCTCATTCATGGTACGAAGTTGTAGGTAAACTTGAGCTTGTTAAAGATAGTGAGGGGTATGATATGGTTGTTGTTAATCCAACATCTGTTACACAAATAATATCAAATGAAAAACAATATGTATACTCTTGTAATAACTATGGTAAAGATGCATGCTCAAAAATTTTAGAATATGATTTAGAGTATTAATTTTGTTATTTTTTATAAAATGTCTTTTATTTTTTTAGATAATTATGTAATATTAACTTAGGAGGTAAATATGAAAAAAGAATTTATATTAGTTTTTATATTTTTGTTACTTTTTTCTGGTTGTGGAAAGAAAGAAGAGAAAACTGAAAATGAAGTAACTACTGGACAAATTGAAACTGAGAGCGTAATAACATGTAGTTTAAGCAAAAGTGGGGCTCAATTTGATCTTAGTACTACTTATACGATTTACCATGATGGTAGATATGTGAACTATTCTCATGTAGTTACTCATTTATTTAGTAGCAATAGCAGTTTATTAAATCAAACTTATAAATCAGAAAATGATAACTATAAGCGAATGAATGATAAGTATGGTGGATATGATTATGACGTTTCAATATTAAATAATAAAGTTGTTTCAGATGTAAAAATATATTATTCAAAAATGGATTTACAGAAACTTGTTGGTGATGATCCTTCTTTAAGTAAATATATTAGGAATAGCAAAATGTTAGTAGAAGGTTTAAAAGAATTATACATTTCTAATGGTGCTGTATGTGAATAAACTAGTTATTTCTAGTTTTTTTAAATATGTCTTTATTTGCTTAGTTTTTTTGTGATATAATTATAAAGGATAGGAGGCTTTAATATGGATAAAGATTTACTTGACTTTGAAACTAATTTTAGTGTCTTGGATAGGTATGGAACTGATATTACAAAAGAAGAGTATGTTACTAATCCTGCAATTGGTCGTGAAGAACAAATTAAAGAATTAATATTAGTCTTATTAACACCTGAAAAGTCTGCTATTTTAATTGGTAAGCCTGGTATAGGTAAGACGGCTATTGTAGAAGGACTTGCTTATAGATTGCAAAACAATGATGTTCCTGATGCACTTCAAGGATATTCAATAATAAATATTAAAACAGCTTCATTATTAGGAACTATGCCTAGTGGTGAGAGTAAAGTTCAAAAAATGATTGATGAACTTAAAACTAGAGAAAAATTAATATTGTTTATAGATGAAATTCATATGTTGATTGGTGCTACTGATTCTTCTTCTTTAGATTTTGCAAATATTTTTAAAGAAGGTTTGGGACGTGGAAGTATTAAAGTTATTGGTGCAACAACTACAGAAGAATATGAAAGATATATTTTAAGGGATAAAGCTTTTACTAGACGTTTTCAAAAAATAGAGGTTCCTGAACCATCACGTGATGAGACAATTAAAATAATGATGGGAACTATTCCTAAGTTTGAAAAAATAACTGGAAGGAAAATGAAATATACTGACTTTATCCGCGAAAGAATTATGGGATTCATAGTTGATATCACAAGTGAATATAAAAGAGTATATGCTTTAGGATCTAGGTACCCTGATGTATCTTTAACACTACTTAAACAAGCTTTTTCTTATACAGTGTATGATAATAGAGAATATGTTGATATTTTTGATATAAGAAAAGCAATTGAAAATTCTAAGAGTATTTATCCAGATGTAATAAATAAAGAACTTCCTAATTTTGACAAAGTATTTAATGATTTAATCTTGGAAGAAAAAGGAGAAAAACCGGTTGAGGAGTGGAGAAAGGATGATACTCCTACTAGGAATGAAATTGAAAATAATGAAAAGCAAAGTGTTCCAGATGTTAATGATAGCGAAATAGCTAGAAAAAAAATGGAAAAGATCATAATGGCACCTACAAATAATAGAAGATATGTTCAGTCTCCTGGTGAGATGAGGAGAATGAATGATAATAGAAATGTTAATAATTTTAATGGTAGAAATAATAGAGTTAATCAAAATGTAAGAATAAAAAATGATAAAGTTTTTGCTCAGTTCGGTGTTTCGAATAACTCAGTTAATTATGATGACAAAATAAGGAGAAGTAGTGATTCTAGTGGCCTTGATGATGTAATTTTAGGTTCAGACATTGGACTATTAAAGGTAAAAAAAGAAGATAATCGTCAATTTCAAAGAAAGGCAGTAGTTACTGATGAAGTTAGAAATGGTGTGAATGATAGCTTTTTGCTTGGAAGACCTATTTCAAGTACAATTAATAGAAATCGTAATACTAAGCCTCAAGAAGTTGTGCGATATAGAATAGACAATCATAATAGAATGCCTAATGGTAATGCTAGAATGGTTCCTACGAATAGACCTAATAGAATTGATATTAGTAATCAAAATTTTGATAGATATAGTAATTATTTTCATCAAAATGATGATGATTATAGTAAGCAAATTAATCCAAGAGATATGAATCAGTATGGTGGTAGAGGTCAATATAATCAAAGAGTTAATCAAAATGATAATAGATATAACAATCCATCAAATAATTATAATTCTTCAATGTCTAATAATAATTTTGGACCTACTGTTAATATAGCTAAAAGTATTTTAAAAATGGAAGATGAGGAAAATACAAAGAAAAATACAGGTGGATTAATATCATTAAATGTTGGTGGAAATGAATCTTTATTTGAGCCTATTGCAAAGGATACTGAATTAAGTCCTGAAAAGATGGATATTCAGAAATTAATTGGTAAGGATATTTCAGAGATTAATATTTTAACTCAAAATATTAATAATAAAGAAAATGTTTTAGGAGGATCTGTTCATAAAGGAGTAACTTCTAAAAAAAATAATAATATTGGTATGGATACTGATATTTTTGGAAATTTGTCTGAAAAGAATTTGAGAATTAAGAATGGGAAGGTTATTGATGAATTCCCAACTTTTGATAAACTTGATAGTATATCTAATATTAAAAGTGTCATTGGTGATGTAAAAAATGTTGATGCTGATTTAAATAATGAAAATGAAAAAACTAAAGAGAAAAATTGGACTTTTTTACCACCTGAAGAAAGTGAAAATAATGGATTTCAGGATAATATTTTGTCTTCTAGTGATAAAGAAAAAAATGATCCTGCTCAAACTAATGAAGATTTAAATCTTAATACTTCAAATCTTATTGACCTTTCTGATTTGAAACCTAGTGATAATAAAGAAAATGCTGGGGATAATGTATTAGGACTTCCTGTTTCTGATAAAAAACCAACTTTTGATTTGAATTTAGAGAATGGTAATGTTAAAGAAGTTGATTTTGATGACTTTTATGATCAATAGGATTGGTTAATTAGCCAATCTTTTTCTATAATAACTTTTTTGACAAAATAAGATAATTAATAATGATATAGTTATAAAAGGAGGCATTATGAAAAAGAAATACTTATTTTTAATTCTTACTATTGTAGTTTTTTTATCAATATTGTTTTTTTGTTTAAGTGATAAAAAAAATTATATTGTAGAAGTAGTAAATATAAAAAATAAAAATAATCAAAATATATATGGTGAATTATATAAACCTAAAGATGATGGGAAATTGCCTATTGTAATTTATTCACATGGTCTTGGTGCAACATATAGAGCAGGAAGTGATTATGCTAAAAAATTAGCTTCGTATGGTATTATGACTTTATGTTTTGATTTTAGAGGCGGATCGAATAGAAGTAAAAGTGATGGGAAGACTACTGAAATGTCTATTGTTACTGAATATGATGATTTAGAGACTATTTTAGGTGAAGTAAAGACTTGGGATTTCGTAGATAAAGATAATATAGTTCTTGCTGGATCTAGTCAGGGTGGTGCAGTTTCTTCTTTTGTTTCTAGTAAACATTTTGGAGAAATAAAGGGATTAATTCTTTTGTATCCTGCTTTATCAATTCCAAATGTAGTTCGTAATTGGTATTCTTCTATTGATGATATCCCAGAAACAGTTCAAATGACTAAATCAATTGAGGTAGGAAGAAAGTACTTTGAAGATATTTGGAATTTAGATTTATTTGATGAAATAAAAGATGATAAGATTAAAGTACTTATTTTACATGGAACTGATGATGATACTGTTCCAGTGACTTATTCTGAAAAAATAAATAAAATATATGAAAATAGCGAATTTTATAAAATAGATGGTGCTGGTCATGGATTTAGTGGAAAGCATTTTGATAAAGCTATGGAATATGTAATTAAATATTTGAAGGATATAAAAGTAATTAAATAAATCTTTCAATATAACAAAAAAGGAATAGTTCTTTTTACTATTTCTTTTTATATGAAAAAAAACTAGCCTTTTGACTAGTTAAAATCTAAAATGGGGCGAAATAAGGGGATCGAACCCTTGCATACCGGAGCCACAATCCGGCGTGTTAACCACTTCACCAATTTCGCCATATGTCTTCTTAAAAAGACTCCTTTATTTTAACAAGAAAATTGAAAAATATCAAGTATTTTTTATACTCTATGTCATTTTTTAGCTAAATACATATATTAATTTGGGAGGAAATATGAATAATTATAATAGTTTTGAAACATTTAATAATATGTTTTTAACTCAAGATAGTATTTCGAATAATATTTATGGTCCTTATGAAGGATATTTAAAGGGAAATTTATTTAAAAATTTGTATAGTGAGTATAAAAATTATAAACCTAGGAATGTAAGTATTACTGATGAAAAAAGTGAAGCTTTATTTAATTTAAATCAAGTATGCTTTGCAATGCATGAAATAAATTTATATTTAGATGTTTTTCCAGATGATTTTGAAGCTTTAAAAATATTTTCTAATTATGAAAATATGTGTAATAATATGCTATCTTCATATCAAGAAAAGTATGGACCAATAGAGGTTAATTCAATTAATGGAAATGATATGCCTTTTTCTTGGGTTAATAATAGTTTCCCTTGGGAGGTAGATTAATATGTGGAAATATCAAAAAAAGTTACAATATCCAATTGATATTAAAAAGAAAGATCTTAGAATGGCAAAATATCTAGTTACTCAATATGGTGGTTCTAATGGTGAACTTGGAGCTGCTTTAAGATATTTAAATCAACGATATACTATGCCTGATAATAGGGGTAAAGCATTACTTACTGATATTGCTACTGAAGAATTTGCTCACATAGAAATGATTTCTACAATGATTTATCAGCTTACTAAAGATGCTAGTGTTGAAGAATTAGAAAGTGTTGGATTAGGGTCACATTATGCTGAGCATAATAAAGGATTATATCCGACTGACTCTAACGGAGTACCTTTTACTGTTGCATATTTTGCAACAACTGGTGATCCAATTGCAGATTTATATGAAGATATGGCAGCTGAACAAAAGGCTAGGGCTGTTTATGAAAATTTAATAAATATGTCAAAAGATCCAGATGTAATAGGCCCTTTGTTATGGCTTAGGCAAAGGGAAATTGTTCATTTTAATAGATTTAAACAATTAGTAGATATTTATTTAAAAGAAAAGAAAGCATAGTTTTGCTTTCTTTTAATTGAATAATCCTTTTATTTTATCCCAAAGACTTTTTTTATCTCCTTCTATTTTTTCGGTTTTAATAATTATATCAGATGCTTTTTTTACTTGATCTATTACCATTATAATTTTAGTTGATCCTTCAGTATTTTCTCCTGTTTCATCGAAAGTTTTATATCTATTACTTAACTGAACTAGTGCTTTGATTTTTCCTTCAATTGATCTTACATCTCCATTTACTATATCTGATATTTTATTTATACCTTGAGAGTTAAATTGTGCAATTCCTGAATCTAATTGTGCGATTCCATTTTTTAAATCTTGTGCACCATTATCTAATTCGTTCATTTTTGAATTAATTGTATTTAAGCCATTAGATAATTGATTAATTCCTGCTAATAATGATTCAAGTGATTGTAGTGTTGTATTTTTTGCTTTTTCTTTAGCACTATTAGCTACTTGTTTAGCTACTTCTTTACTTGTTTGTGATGCAGTTAATTTTGCAGTTTCTTTTGCAGTTGTATAAGCAGTGTATACTGCTGTTTCTTTTGCAGTTTCTTCCATTGCATATTTTATTTGATTTAATGCACTATATTGTCCAATGTATGTTGCATTTTTATTGCATATTTCTAGATAAGAATCATCTATAGTTTCTTTGGAACATTCTGCTACTAATGCATCACTGATACCTGCTTGTTGTAGCTTTGATATGTTAGTTTTGATATTAATGTATTCCTGCTTACTTTCTAATGCTTTAATTGCTTTGTTTGCTATTTCAGCTTTGTATTCATCTGAAAAAGTTGAATCAACTGTTTTAATTGCATTTTCAACTGCAGTACTTTCAATATAATTTAAAGTATCACTATCAATTGCTTCAGAATTATCTTCTTTAAGTTTTTTCATAGAAGATGATAATGTATTTTCTATTTGTAAACTTCCATTATAAATTGTGTTAATACCATCTTTTAGTTGGTAAACTCCATCTTTTAATTGACTTGCTCCTTGTAATAATTTATTGCTTCCAGATTTTAATTGATTACTTGAACTAACTAAAGTATTAATTGAGTTATAAAGCTTATCTATATTTTCAAATATTTCTAAATCACTACTATCTACAAGTTTTGGGGTAGAGATAGAGTAGATAGAGTTTAGTTCGAAAGAGTCAGTATCGTAGCTTATTTCAACAGTATCCATTCCTTTAAGTTTGTCTATTTTTAGACTTTCATATAATCCTGGTGTTGAAAGTGCTGCAACTATATTATTTGTACCATTTGCAATTACTTTACCATTAGTTACTTTAATATTACTATTAGTTATACTAGGAATAATTGTTGTTGTTGCTACTACAAATGGTGTATATAATGTTTCATATTTTCCATTTACATTAACACTATTTTGATCGTTGTTTGTATATTTTAATACTATTTTAACTGATCCTTTCTTTCCTAGCATATCTTTAATATTTGATTCTTCTCCATTAAAATAATAAGTTACTTTTAATGATATTGGTAATTCTTCTTTTGTTGTTCCTTGATAATAAATATCTTTTCCATTACTTTCCCATACGAGTTTTCCATTATCAAGAGTGTATTTTTCATTACCACCAATATTTTTAATATTTTCAAGTTTTGTTTTATCTTGTATTTCTGTTTCTTCATTTAATTTTAAATGTTCTGATACTATTACTTTATTTACTTGACCATCATTATTTAATTTAGCATAAATTGATTCTTCTTTTGAAATTGCCCAAACAGGAAATGCTTCAAGTAAAAGTCCTGTTATGACTCCATAAACCATTATTTTATTGATTATTTTTTTCATTTAAATCATTCCTTTCTTAAATCCCATTGTGGTTTTAATTATAAACTTATCAAATACTTTTAATATGCTAGGTAATACGAATATTACGACAATCATACTTATTATTGCTCCTCTAGCCATTAATGTACAAAGTGAACCAATCATATCTATTGTAGACACAACTCCAACTCCAAATGTTGCTCCGAAGAAGCATAGACCACTTACAATGATTGAAGTAATTGATGATTCTAAAGCTATTTTTATAGCTTTGTCTTTTGCTGTTCCGTTTTTTCTTTCATCCAAGTATTTTGTTGTCATTAGTATTGCATAATCTATTGTTGCGCCAAGTTGTATTGTTCCGATTACTATTGAAGCAATAAATGGTATAGATGTATCTGCAAAATATGGAATTCCCATGTTAACAAATATAGCAAATTCGATAGTTGTTACTAGAAGTACTGGAAGAGAAATAGATTTTAATGTAATCATCATTATTACAAATATTATTGCAATAGAAGTATAGTTAACATTTTTAAAATCTATATCAGTCGTATTTACAAGATCTTTCATTAATGGGCCTTCACCTGCTACTATTGCATTTTTATCATATTTATCTACTATCTTATTAATTTTTTCTATTTGATTATTTAGTTCATTTGTAGCTATGTCATAATTTGAACTTACTATTACTAGCTTATATTTATCAGTTTTATAAATATTTACTAATTCTTTTGGAATTATTATTTCAGATATTCCTTGTTTTGTTAGGGTAGAAGGTGATAATACTGAATCAATTCCTTCAAGGGATTTTATTTCATCTATCATTTCATTTACTATGTAATCTTCTGTATCATTAGATACTAAGATCATTGATTGTGAAACCATATTATATTTTTCTTTTAATTCTTTAGTTGCTATTGAGTATCCATAAGAATCAGGTATAGATGTATCTAACTTATAATAAACTGGAGTTTTTCTTTGCGATAAATAACTAGGAATTAATAATATTAAGAATATTACTAATATTGAAATATAATGCTTAGTAACAAAATCTGTTATATGTGTAAATTTAGGTAATAAGCTTTTATGCTTTGTTTTTTCTATTGTTTTGTCAAATACAAGAAGTAGGGCAGGAAATAGAATTATTACACATAATAGACCAAATATAACTCCTTTAGCCATTACAATTCCTATATCTACTCCTAGAGTTAATTGCATTGTACATAGTGCTAAAAATCCTGCAATTGTTGTTAAAGAACTTCCAAGTACTGAAGTAATTGTTTCTTTAATTGCTTCAATCATTGCCTTATCTTTGTCTTTATATTTCTTTTTTGCATCTTCATATTTATGATATAAGAAGATAGAGAAATCTGTTGTAACTCCTAATTGTAGTACTGCTGCAATTGCTTTTGTTATGTAACAGATTTGGCCTAAGAATATGTTGCTACCCATATTGTAGACTATTGCTATTCCAATGTTTAAAAGTAATAGGATAGGGACAACATATGAGTCTAATGAAATCATTAAAACGATAATACAGCATATAACTGCAATAACAATGTATAGAAGCATTTGGCTATTAAATAGTTCTTTGGTATCTAATACCATTGCACTCATTCCACCAATTCTTACAGAATCATCAGTTATTTTTCTCATTTCTTCTACAGCATTAAGTGTAATGTCATCACTAGTAGAATTTTTAAATGTGATTAATACTAATTTAGTATTATCTTTTGCTACTTTGTCTCTTATCTCATTTGGTATTACTTCTATAGGAATTGAAGTACCAATTATATCGTTTATACTTATAACATTTGTTACACCATCAATTTTTCTAAATTGATCTTCTAATTTTAGCAAGTCTTGACTAGCCATATTTTCTACTATTGTAATAGAAAATGCACCCATATGAAAATCATCTGTTAATATATGTTCACCTTTTAGTGTTTCTATATCACTAGGTAAGTAAACTAAAATGTCATAATTAACTTTTGTTTTAATATATCCAATTCCAGCTGGAATTAATAATAATAAAGATATAATTACTATTAATATTTTATTCTTACAAATTAGTTTTCCAAATTTGTCCATTTTTGTTTTCCTCCTTTTGCAAATGATATGTTACTTCAAAAATGACCAAAAGTCAATATTATAGAACAAAATAATTGACTTTTAGTCAATTTCCTTTTAAAATGTATGTGATGGAAGTGATTTTATGATAGAAAATAAGAGTAAAATTATAGTAAATAAAGAAGATAAGAAGAATAGAATTATGAATTCTGCTTTTTCATTGTTTACTGATAAAGGAGTAAAAAATACTTCTATACAAGATATTGTTGATAATGCAGGAGTTGCTAAAGGTACTTTTTATTTATATTTTAAAGATAAAGATGATTTGGAAGAGTATTTAATTACTTCTAAGTCAGAAGAGTTATTTTTAGATGCAATAAGATATGTGGATGAAAAGAAAATTGTTGACTTTTCAGATAGATTAATTAATGTTATTGATTATATTATTGATATTTTAGTAAAAGATAAAATGTTATTAAAATTCATATCTAAAAATTTATCTTTAGGTATGTTTGGAGATAGAGTTTCAAACATAGTTGATAATTCAACTATGGAAGTTCTCGAAAGATTTAAAAAAAGTATAAAAGACAATAACATAAAAATTGAAAATCCTGAAATTACTTTGTTTATGATTATAGAACTTACTTCTTCAGTTGTATTTACTTCAATTATGCTTAATAAACCATTACCAATAGATGAATTAAAACCTTTTCTATTTAAGAAAATACGTTCTTTGTTGTTAGATTAATTTATTAAATACTTTCTTTTCTTATCTTTTAGAATTATAATAGTGATGGTGATATAATGAAGCAAGCTTTTAAAGGCTTTATTAAAGCCTTTGTTATTGTAAGTGTGTTGTTTTCAATATTATATTTTGTTTCATATAGAAGATGGTTAAATAGAGATATTAAAAGTAGTGATATCAAATATAATTATATTGAAGAAGGTAGCTCTATAAAAAATGTGGATTTGAAAAAAGAAAATAAGTCTGATTTTTCATATTTGTATAATAAGGTTAGTTATGAATTTTTAGAGAATAATTTTGGTGAAGACTTTTTTGACTATTATTATGGCAATAAATTATTGAGTGATGAGTACTATATTTTTGTAGGAATAATAAACTTAATTCATAATGAGCTTGTATTTAATTGTAAATATGATAAAGTAATAAGTACATCTTTGATTGATGAATCTATAAAGAGTATTTTTGGAGATGTTAAATATAATAATACTTCTTTTGTAACAAGTAATAAGCATCTTTCGGTTGAGTATGATGATGAATCTTTATCTTATCATATTAAGACAGATAAATGCAGCGGCTTTGATTATTCTAATGGTGGAATTAAATCAGAAATATATGAAGTATATTCATTTAATAATAATTTATATATTGATGAGAAAGTTATGTATTTAGATTATTCATTAGATTCTTTTGGTAATATCATTTTTAATTATCATAGTGGAATTAGTAAAAATGACAAAATTATTTCAAATAAATATGAAGAGATAAATAAGAATGATTTACCTGTATATAGATACTCCTTTATAGAAAAAAATGGTAAATATTTTTTAAAATCAATAAAAAAAATTAAGTAGGTGGGTTATGGAATTAATAAAAAGTGAGTTAGATGGAAAATTTCTAAAGTATGATTTACACTATGATGATAAACATTTGGTTTTTAGTGATAATTTTTTGAATCATATAAAAATATCTTTCTTTCATGATGATGGAAAAAAGCTCGGATTCAATGAGCATTTTGATGTAAAAAAAGATAGTCCTATTTATGATTTAACAAGCAGTGTTTTCTTTTCATATGGTGGAAATGTATCTTTTGATACTGATGGTGCTGGATTATCTTTGGAAAGAAATAAAGATGGAGATTATTCTTTTGTCTTTGATAGAACATTTAATGAACAAAATAACGTTATTGAATCATTTTTGAATTCATATTCTATAGAAGATGAGTCACTAAGAACCTTTTTTAAAGAGTTAGATAAAATTAACAGCAATGAAAAGAATACTTCATTAAAAAAGGTATTAACTCGAAAGCAAATTATAAGAAAATAAAAATAAAAGTGTTGAAAGATTGTTTATTTGTGATATAATCTCAAGTATATCAATTTTTTTAAAGCAAATGATGAAGACGTAATTAATCTAAATTTCGATAGAGAGCAAGTGGTTGGTGAAAACTTGTAGGAATATTTTAATTAAGATCACTTCTGATGCGTTTTGTTGATAAGATGAAAACGGTAACGCGTTATAGTTTTGAGTGTATAGAGTAATCTATAAAATAAGGTGGTAACACGGTATATTCGTCCTTAAGAGTATATCGTGTTTTTTAATGTTAATTTTTATGAAGGAGATAATATGATGATTAAAGGATTAAAGTATTATGTAGGTAATGTTATTTTAGGATATAAGTTTACATTGCCTAAATTAGAGAGTAGTTTTAATGCTTCTAATATTAAAAGCAGTGAAAGTATAAAAAAAGGAAATAATAATAATTTAAAATGTTTAAAAAAGGTTAAAAGAACATTTAATAAGTAGGTGAGAATATGTTTAAAGAATTGAGAAAAGGTGCTAATAACGAAGTAGAAAAATTAATAAGTGAAAATTGGTCTAAAATGAATATTTTAGATATGACTATTAATAATAGAAAGAAAGATAAAAATTTTGTTTTTTATGATGGGCCTGCAACTGCTAATGGTATGCCTGGTATTCATCATATGCTTGCAAAACTTTTAAAAGATGTATTTTGTAAGTATAAAACAATGCAAGGTAATAGAGTATTAAGAAAAGTTGGATGGGACACTCATGGACTTCCTGTTGAAGTTCAAGTAGAAAAAGAACTAGGATTTAATGGGAAAAATGATATTGAAAAATATGGTGTAAAGGAATTCAATGAAAAATGTCGTGAAAGTGTTTGGAAAAATGAAAAAGCATTTAAAGATTTTACAAATTTGATGGGACAATTTATTGATCTTGAAAATCCTTATATTACATATCATAATTCTTATATTGAAACAGAATGGTGGATTTTAAAGAAATTTTTTGATGCTGGATTAATCTATGATGGATTAAAGATACTTCCATATTGTCCTAGATGTGGAACAGGACTTGCATCACATGAAGTAGCTCAAGGTTATGAGATGGTAAGTGTAAATACCGTAACAGTTCCTTTTAAGCTAAAAGATGAAGAAAATACTTATTTACTTGTATGGACAACTACTCCATGGACACTTTTATCAAATGTCGCTGCATGTGTAAATCCAAATGAAAAATATGTAAAATGTTTGTCAAAAGGATATAATTTTATTGTTGCAAAAGCTCTTGCTAATAAGGTACTTGGAGACCAATATGAAGTAGTTGAAGAATACTTAGGAAAAGATTTAGAAGGAAGAGAATATGAACAATTTTTACCTATATTAAAAGTTAATAAAAAAGCTTTCTTTATAACTTGCGCTGATTATGTAACTATGGAAGATGGAACCGGTATAGTTCATATAGCTCCTGCTTTTGGACAAGATGACTATGAAGTAGGTTTAAAATATGATTTACCTGTTTTAAATCCGGTTGATGAAAATGGTTGTTTTACTGATGGACCATGGAAGGGAAGACTTGTTGTAGAAAAGGAACTTGAACTTGATATAATTAAATATTTATCTAGTGAAGATAAATTATTTAAAAAGCAAAAAATGGAACACAATTATCCACATTGTTGGAGATGTCATACACCACTTGTTTATTATTCAAAACCTAGTATTTATATTAAGGTAACTGACTTAAAAGATAAAATAGTAGAAGAGAATAAAAAAGTTAATTGGTTCCCTGATTATGTTGGTGAAAAAAGATTTGGAAATTGGCTTGAAAATTTAAATGATTGGGCAATTTCTAGAAATCGTTATTGGGGAACACCAATTCCACTATGGAGATGTGAATGTGGTCATGATGAGATGATTGGATCTCGTGCTGAATTAGTTGAAAAAGCAGTTGAAAAAATAGATGAAAACATTGAACTTCATAGACCATATGTAGATGATGTTCACATCAAATGTCCAAAATGTGGGAAAAATATGACTCGTGTAAAAGAAGTAATAGATTGTTGGTTTGATTCAGGAAGTATGCCTTTTGCTCAATATCATTATCCGTTTGAAAATAAAGAGTTATTTGAATCACAATTTCCAGCAGACTTTATTTGTGAAGGAATTGATCAAACTCGTGGATGGTTTTATTCACTAATAGTTATTTCAACATTTGTAATGGGAAAAGCTCCATATAAAAATGTTTTGGTTAATGATTTAGTTCTTGACAAGTATGGACAAAAAATGCATAAATCAAAAGGAAATTCTGTATCACCATTTGGACTTATTGAAAACTATGGTGCTGATCCAGTTAGATGGTATATGTTATCAGCAAGTCCTGTTTGGACACCTTTAAAATTCGATGAAGATGGTGTTAAGGAAGTACAATCTAAATTCTTTAATACTTTAAAGAATACTTATACTTTTTTCCAGATGTATGCTAATACTGATAAAGTAGATCCTAGAAAATTTAAAGTTGACTATAAAGATTTAGATGATATAGATAGATGGTTATTATCAAAATATAATAAACTTGTATTAGCAGTAACTGAATCTATGGATGTATATGATCCTAATAAAGCTGTTAAATTAATTAGTAATTTTGTTAATGAAGATTTATCAAATTGGTATATTAGAAGAAATAGAAGAAGGTTCTGGGGCAGTGAGCTTGATAATAGTAAGAAGGCTGTTTATCAAACTACTTATGAAGTATTATGTGGTGTTTGTAAACTTATTGCTCCAATGGTACCTTTTGTAAGTGAAGAAATATATACAAATTTAACTGGTGAAAAATCTGTCCATTTAGCAGATTATCCTAAGTTTAACAAGAAAATGATTGATGAGAAAATAGAGCAAAAGATGGATTTAGTTCGTGATTTGATATCTCTTGGAAGAAATGTAAGAGAAGAATCAAAAATAAAAGTACGTCAACCAATTAGTGAAGTAATACTTGATTATAAAGTTAAAAAGACAATTAAAGATTTAGAATCATTAATATATGAAGAATTAAATGTTAAAGAAATAAAATATGTTAAAGATTTAAATGATTATATGACTTTCACTGTTAAACCTAATTTTAAAGTTTGTGGACCAATATTTGGAAAAAATATTAAAGATTTAAATGAAAAGTTGAATAATTTATCTCAAGAAGATATTACAAAACTTTCTAATGGCGAAGATGTTACTATTAAACTTGATAAAGAATACACTTTAAATAGTGAAATGGTTGACATCAGAATTAATTCTAAAGAAGGATTTAATATTGCAAATTCTGGAAATAATTTTATAATTCTTGATACTACATTAACAGATGAATTAATTAATGAAGGAATTGCAAGAGAATTAATTAGTAAAGTTCAGCAAATGAGAAAAAATAAAGACTTTGATATTGTCGATAGAATAAAGATTTATTATGAAAATAATGATAAATTTACTGAGTCAATTAAAAACTATCTTGAAATGATTAAAAATGAAACTTTAGCTATTGAAATAATTGAAAAAGATAATAATGGTGAAGTTGTTGATTTAAATGGAATAGAAGTTAAAATCGATGTAGAACAAGTAAAAAAACTCTTTTAAGAGTTTTTTTTTAGTTTTTTTTCTTTTTCATTGCCTTATCTTTATAAAAATGATAAGATATACTTAGAATAATATAGTGTGATAATAGTGGAAGCTGGTGAATTATATGTTAGTTTCTTTGATTAAAAAAGAAAGAATATATTCTGTTGTATTACCATTATCTGTTAATGGTACTTATTGGGTTAGTGATAGAGATAAGAATGGTAATGAAAGAAAATTAGTAAGCATAGTTGAAGAGAATGGTCAATGGGTTTTAAAAAGTAATAATGATAATAAAATTATTGAAGATGATAAGGTAATTAATGATGTAGTTTTAACAAACTATAGTTTTCATTATGTTCAAATAGAAAAAGAAGAAGTAGCTCTTTTATATTGTTGTCCTGTATATGACTCTAATAATATTCAAGTAGAAGTTAGAAATTCTTGTGAAATTTTGATTGGTAAGAGTCAATTATGTAAAATAATCTTTAATCTTCCTACTGTATCTGAAGAGCATGCTAAACTTGTATTTAGTAATGGAAATTGGTTTATTACTGATTTAAATAGTAAGTTTGGAACTTATGTAAATAATGAACGTGTAGAGGGTACTCGTAATCTAGAACATGGTGATGTTATTTTCATAACTGGATTAAAAATAATAGTATTAGGTAATTATTTAATTACTAATAACCCTTTTGATAGAGCAAAATATAGTGGGGATATTTTTACTATTTATAATAAACCAAATGTTCCTATTGAATCTACAGATGAAGAAAAAAATAATGAACTTGAAGTTTTTGAAGAGAATGATTTTTTCTTTAGATCTCCTAGATTTAGAACTGTAATAGAAAAAGAGGAAATGATTATTGATTCTCCTCCTGGAAAAGAAAAAGAAGATGATACTCCTGCAATTTTAACAATTGGACCTCAAATTACAATGGGAATGAGTTCGATGTTAAGTTTGTTTAATACATTTACTCAAATGCAATCAGAAGAGAATCCTGATATGTGGAAATATTTACCTTCTATTGTTATGGGTGTTGGAATGTTAGCAAGTATGTTTTTATGGCCATATTTGACAAAAAGACATCAAAATAAGAAAAGAAGACAATATGAAAAAGAACGTCAACAAAAATATGGAGCATATATTGATGCAAAACGTAATGAAATAGATTTGATAATGAAAAAACAAAAGCAAATCTTAACTGAAAATTATATTCCACTTGAAGAATGTGAAAAAATTATATTAACAAAAAATAGACAATTATGGGAAAGAAAAATAGAACATTCTGATTTCCTTGATATTAGATTAGGAATAGGTAATAGACCTGTTGAACTTGATATTAAATATCCTGAAGAACGTTTTTCTATGGATAGTGATGATTTGAAAGACATTACAAATACTTTGGTTAATAAGTCAAAAATGCTTGAGAATGTACCTATAAATGTTAAACTTACTGAAAAATATATTCTAGGTATAGTTGGTAGAAATGATGAAATACGTGAATTTGCTAAGCAGATTTTATTACAAATAATAGCTTTTCATAGTTTCGAAGATGTTAAGTTAATATTTTTTGTTGATGGAAGAAATATTGAAGAATGGGAATTTGCTAAAATACTTCCACATACTTGGAGTAATGATAAACAAGTTAGATTCTTTGCAACTGAATATGAAGAGATGTGCGAAGTAGGATCAGTTCTAGAAAGAAGTCTTGAACCTAGATTCGAACAAGCTGATAAAGAAGACTATAAATCATTTTCTCCTTATTACATTATTGTTACTGATAACTTTAAAGTTGCAAAAAATGTTCCTTTTGTAAGCAAAGCATTAAAGCAAAAGAAAAATATAGGAGTTAATGTAATAGTACTTAATGAAAACTTGTCTACACTTCCTAATGAATGTACTACATTCTTAAGTATCAATGGAAAGAATGGTGCAGTATTTGAAAGTGAACTTACTAGTGATAAACAAAAAGAATTTATAATTGATAATTATACACAAGGAAATTTTATGGCTTGTTGTAAAAAAGTTGCTAATATTCCTATTAAATTCAGTCAAGATGATTATAATATTCCTAATGTAGTTGATTTCCTTGAAATGTATGGTGTAGGTAAGGTTGATCAGTTAAACTGTCTATATCGTTGGAAAATGAGTAATCCAACTTCTACATTACAAGTTCCTATTGGAATTGATGCTCATGGAATGTTATTTAAAATTGATATTCATGAAAAAGCTCATGGACCTCATGGGTTGATAGCTGGTATGACAGGTTCTGGTAAATCAGAATTCATAATAACTTATGTATTGTCATTATCTATTAATTATCATCCAAATGATGTTTCGTTTATATTAATCGACTATAAAGGTGGAGGTTTAGCTGGAGCATTTAAAAACCTTGATACTGGTATTGTTCTTCCACATTTAGCAGGAACAATAACAAACTTGGATACTCTAGAGATGAATAGATCTCTTGTTTCAATTCAATCAGAGTTAAGAAGAAGACAGGCAATATTTAACGATGCAAGACAGGCTTTGAATGAAGGTACTATTGATATTTATAAATATCAAAAGTTTTATAAAGAAGGATTAGTTAGTGAACCAATTTCTCACTTATTAGTTATATCCGATGAGTTTGCTGAGTTAAAAGTACAGCAACCTGAATTTATGGATAACTTGATAAGTGCTGCGCGTATTGGACGTTCACTTGGAGTTCACTTAATACTTGCTACACAGAAACCTAGTGGTGTAGTAAATGATCAGATTTGGTCAAATGCAAGATTTAGAATATGTTTAAAAGTTCAAGATAAAGCAGATAGTAATGATATGATTAGAGTTCCAGATGCTGCAATGATTAAACAAACTGGTAGATTCTTCTTACAAGTTGGTTACGATGAGTATTTCGCTATGGGACAATCTGCATGGAGTGGTGCTCCTTACTTTCCAACAGAAAAAGTTAAGAAAAAAATTGATACTGCAATGAACTTTGTTAATAATATTGGTTATGTTATAAAAGAGTCAGATGAAATTAAAAAAGATAAAGTTGCTGCTCAAGGAGAGCAATTAACTAATATTGTTAAATACTTATATGATATAGCAAAAAAAGAAAATATTAAAATTAGACAATTATGGCTTGATAAAATACCTGCTCTTATATATATAGATAAGTTAACAGAAAAATATAATTGTACTCAACAACCATTTGTTATTAATCCTGTAGTTGGTGAGTTTGATGACCCATTTAATCAGAGACAAGGTGTACTTACACTTCCAATTTCAAATGATGGAAATGCAATAATATATGGTTCTGCTGGTAGTGGTAAAGAAATGATGTTAAATGCATTTATTTATGATACTATTACTAAGCATTCTCCTGAAGAAGTTAACTTTTACATATTAGAGTTTGGTGCTGAGTCATTGAGAATCTTTACAGGTGCTCCTCATGTTGGTGAAATTTTATATTTGAATGATGCTGAAAAAATTAATAACTTGTTTAAAATGATTAGAACAGAGATAGAAAAAAGAAAAAAATTGTTCTCTAATTATAGTGGAGACTATCAAACTTACATTAAAAATAGTGGAAGTTCTGTTCCAACGTTTATAATTATTATCAATAACTATGAGGCGTTTAACGAAGTTTACTCTGATTACGAAGATGTAATTCTTCAATTTACTCGTGAAGGTAGTAAATATGGTATATTCTTTATATTTACTACTAGTGCAAGTAATATGATTAGATATAGACTTGCTCAAAACTTTGGACAAAAGTTTGTATTAAGATTAAATGATGAAAGTGATTATTCTTCAATTTTAGGAAATGTTCGTGGTACTAAGCCTTCTGATATATTAGGTCGTGGTTTAGTTAACCTTGGAAGCATTTATGAGTTTCAAACTGCATCAATCGTTCCAGAAGAACAATTAAATGATGTTGTAAGAAATACTTGTGAAACTTTAGCTGCTAATACTTCTTATAGAGCTAAGAGTGTTCCAATATTACCAGAAAAAGTAACATTTAAATATGTTAAAGATGCCTTCGAAGGGCTTAATAGGGTGCCTGTTGGTATTGAAAAACAAAGCTTGGAAGTTTCAACAGTTAATTTACGTAAAAACTTTGTTACACTTTTAACTTCTCTTGATATAATGGTACTTAAATCAATTACAAATCAATTAGCTAAAGAAGTAAATATGCTTAGTGAATCAAGGTTTATACTTATTGATACTGAAGAGCTTGTTTATAGTAATGATCTTGATAGATGTGAATATGTTAATAATAATTTAGAAGAAGTATTTACTAAGATATATGAAGAAATTAAAAATGTTCAAGAAATATTCCAAGGAAGCAACTATAACAAAGATTCAATTGCTAGTGTTCCTTCAACTGCTATATTTATAGTAGGTCTTGATAAACTAATTAGTAAATTAAATCCTGAAAACAAAAAATTATTTGGAAAAATGTTTGAGTTAGGAAAAGATCTTGATAAGTATTGTTTCTTATTGATTGATTCTGTTGACAAGTTTAAAAAGGTAGAATATGATGATTGGTATAGAGCAACAGTTAATAATACTCGTGGAATTTGGATCGGTGATGGTATTGCTAACCAATTTTCTATTAAACTTACTAAAACTACCAAAGACTTATATGACGAAATTGGTAATAAGTTTGGATATGTTGTTGAAAGAGGAAATCCTACACTTGTTAAATTCTTAGAAGAAGTAAATGGAGATGAAGAATAATGAATAAGGTTTTTATTATTGTTGAAGTTCCTTTAATTGAACAAAAATTTGAAGTTTATATTCCTATTGGTAAAAAAATTCATAAAGTTACTTCGATTTTGGCAAAAGCTATTTCGGAATTATCTGGTGGACATTATCCAATTAAAGATGATGCTACTTTATATAGTAAAGTAACTGGTAGGGCTTATAATATTAATATGACTGTAAAAGATACTGATATAAGAAATGGATCTGAAGTAATACTTATTTAATTGTTAGGATGTGATTTAAATGGCTGGAAATACTACTAAGATAGATTTAACAAAAGCAAATGGTGCAGCTGATAAATGGAAAGAGGCTAATACATATTTTGAAGGTAATTGCGGAAATGGGACTGTTAAGTCCTCATTTTCGCGTGTTGCTTCTGGTGATGAAGTTGCTGTTGCGACAGGTTATGTTGAAATGCTAGAAAAAAGTATTTCAGAAATATTGAATTTTTCTAAAACTGAGCAAACTAGTTTGACTACTTTGTTAGAAAAGTTAAAGAGTAAAGATGAGCCTGATTCTGATACAAGCAATAACAATAATAATAATAACAATAACAATAACAATAACAACGGATATAATCCAACTACGCCAATCACTCCAACTCCGGTAACTCCATCGACTCCAGTTAATCCAGATACGCCTTCAACTCCAGATCCAACTGATCCTCAAATAGTGGTTGCAACTGTTGATTTGGATTCTTTAGATACTTCATCACTAGATGATATGAAATTATCTGATTTGGATGGATTTATTGGAAGTTTGAAGGAACTTGCTAAACAAAAAAATAAAAAGTTGGATGAGTATTTTAATGATGAAGAAAGTGCTGATGAACTTAAAAAAATTATATTAGAGTCTCCTAATATTCCACAAGCCTTTAAGGACTATATTAAAGATATGGATAGCGAAGTTGCTAGACAAATTATTAAATATATGCTAACTGGTGGATATCCGAATATATTTGATTTAAATCCTTTGAATTTAGGAATAATTTATAGATATTTAAAACAAATGGCAGAAAGAAACGAAATTACACTTATTGAATTATTATCCGATGTAAAGTATGCTTCGGTTTTAAGAACAACTTTGGAAGAATTTTCTAATGTTGTTGAATTAATAAATGGTTGGGAAGAGTTGGAACCTGCTGAATTTCAATCATATTTACTTCAAGTATATGAGGGTAATGAGGTAGATGATTTACCTGTATCAACTATTGAAATATCACGTAATTTTGTTGATTATATTTGTGAAGAAGTTGGAATTGATTATGAAGAATTACTTACTGATACTATATATGCTGAAGATGTAAAAGAGGCTGCCTTAGAATTTGGAAATGCATTAACATTCTTTGCAATGACTGCTTCATTTACTGATGAAGGAATGATGAATAATGTATCAAGTCTTTATGACGGAACTAATTATAAGGCATTAGGTATGTATGAAGATAGTACTAAAGAATTTAAAGAAAAAATAGATGAAGTTGCAAAAGAGAAAAATGTAACTAGTGAGAAATTATTAACTGATCCTGAATATGCTCAAGATGTTAAGGATGCAATGGCAAATTGTGATACTACTAAATCTATTAGCAGTATATTTAAAAATGATGATGCTGAAGTATCACAAAAAGTTGCTAATAATTTGTATAATACAGATTATTCTAAAAAGAATACATTTGAGTTAAAAATGGAAGTGACTTCATCTGATATTGCGAATTCAACACCTCCGTTAGGAGATGTAACTACTACAACTACTGGTTCAACAATTAAAGAAGATGGAAATACCGCTGCGGTTACATCTTAGTAAATGGAGGAATTTATGGCAAAGTTATATGTTGATCATGAAGGTCTTATTAATTTAAGTAAATATTTGTATGAGAAATCTCAAAATTTTGATGATTTAATTGAGAAAATGGAGTCTACTGTTGATAATATTTCTAGTGCTTGGGATGGAGTAGACGCTCAAACTTTTATTTCAAATGCTAAAAGTTATATAAATAATTTAAGAATTATTGAACTTGGATTAATAAGTTGTAGTCAAGATATGAATAGTAATGAAAGAAGATATCTTCAAGCTCTTCAAGAGTATTTTAATAAGTAGGAGGGGTTATGAATAATGGCATTAATATTTCTTCTGATGAATTAGCTAGCTTAATGGTTGAATTTGGCGAAGAAATTGTTTCAATGAAAGAATTGTTAGATGATGTTAAAGAAAAAACAAATGATATATCTAATACTTGGGATGGTGACGATAGTGAAAAAACTATGCAAGCTTTTCAAGAGTTTAGATCTCAATTTGATAGCATTAATGAAAGTAATCAAAATTATTTAAACTTTTTAGATAGTGTGATTAAAATGTATACTAATTATGATGACACTGTTTCTACTAATATTACTAGTTCAGAGAATACTTTTGATATCAATAATTAATAGAAGGGATTTGATATAATGGCTGTATTAAATAATGTCAGCTCAAAATTAGAAAAATTTATGAAGGAAGTTTATCCTTCAAGCGCTGATTATAAATCTAAAGCAAGTACTCTTAAGACTGCTGTTACAACATCAAAAAATAAATATCAGTCATCATTAGATGATATTGCTAGTGCATGGACAAGTTCAGATAGTGCGGAAACTAAAGCAATATTGGAACTTGTTGTTAGTGCTTGTAATAATATTGAATCAAGTATTGATAAAGATTTGACAACTGCTATAAATGACTTTGAAAAAGTTAAAGAAAAATATGATGAAGTTGAAAAACTTCGTAAAGATAATGCTAATTTAAAACCTGGAGAAGAAGTTAAAATTGAAGGATTAGGCGTTGTTGTAGACTTTGATGGCGCATGGTGGGATGGAAAAAAATACGAAAAAAATGACGATGATAAAATTAAAAAAGTAAATAATGAAATTGACATTGCAAACAAACAAGGAGAAGCTTTAATTGATGCTATTAAAAGTGGACTTGATGGTGTGGATTTAGGAATTATTGGCAATATGAAAAGAGGAGGTTCTCTTGGGCCAGTTACAAATTATAGTCTAGATGCGGATGCTGTTGTCGATGCTATTGCAAAATTACCAGAAAATGATTCAAAGTCTTTAAATGTATTGCAAGAAATTGGTTGTGGAATTGTTGGCGCTGTTGAAAGTGTTGTAAAAATAGGAGAAGGTGTTGTAGATTTTGGCCTAACACTTGGTGCAGGAGCCATATCATTAATTACTGGTAATGATGATAATGTTTTACGTCAACTTGCTGAAGTTGATTTCGCTCATAATACTGTTGGACAGCTTGGGGTTGGTATTGCTGGTGGCGAAGAGGCATATGAAAATTCAACTGGAAGAAAAGTTGGAGATTTTGTTGGTACAACTGCTACACATGCGGCTTTGTGGCTTACTGGTGGAGGTGCAATTGTATCTGCATTATCAATTGCTGGTAATACATCTGAGAAATTATTACAAGAAGATAAAACTGTTGGTGAGGCTTTATGGAAAGGAACTGCACTTGGTACTTTATCATTTGTTGGTGGAAAAGTCGTTGGAGCAGTTGCAAATAGAGTTGCACCTGCATTAGGTGGATGGGTTCAGAATAGCCATAATATAGTTGCTAGAACATTAAAGGCAGCTACTACTAGTATTAAAGATATTGGAACTTTATCTTTAGGTGGGAGAGTTGTTAATGTTGTTACTAGCCCATTACGTGGTGCCGCTCATGTGTTTAATAGAATCGTTAATGCTGAAGCAAATGCTGCAGGTAGAATAATAAATCATCTTCCAGGTCATACTTTACTTCAAAGAGTTGATGCTGGTGCTACAAATTTAGCTCAAAGGGTAGTTGATGGTGCGGCTAATAGAGTATCTGTTGCTTTTAATAGAAAAGCTGTAAGTGATTATAATACTGCTTTACAGAATTGGGAAGCTACTGGAAGACAGGTTAATACTCCTGAGTATGAAGAAGCGCAAAAAGCTTGGAATAAAATTGGAAGTAATAAGCCTGCCAACTTTGGCGATACAGCTTATACTACTCGTGATATAGATGCTAGAATTACAAGATATCAACAAGCAGATATGGACTTAAGGGCGGCAATGAATTCTTCGAATCCTAATCCTGCTGATATTGCTAGTAAACAAGCTGCTAGACAAACTGCATTTGATAATATACCTCAGTCAGCAAGACCTGCTAATGTTGGTGATGCAGCATTTACTACTGCTGATAGAAATGCTATGGGTAATTTATATAATCAGGCAAGAGCAGATTGGATTAATTCTGGTGGCGGAACAAATACACCGCAATATAATCAAATGAAAGCTGGTTATGATTTCTTACCAGATGATATGAAGGTTGGACTTAATGTTGGTGATGTTGTAACAACACCACATGCTTCCGATTTGCTTGTAGCAGATTATAATAGTAAATTTGCAGCGTATCAAGCTAATCCAACTACGGCAAATCGTGCAATTGCCGAAAATGCATATAATGCTTTACCTGTTGGACAAAAACCTGCAACATTTGGAGATGTTGCTATGAATTCTTATAATTATAATGCTAATGTTAATGCATATAATAATAAACTTGCTGTTTTCATTGGAAATGGTAGCCAGGTAAATACAGCTGAATATGGTGCTTTGGAAGCTGCTCATAATGCATTGCCAAATGGTGTTAAAACACCTAATATTGGTGACAAAATTGGAACTTTTACACCAACTACACCAACTAGAGCTGGACAAATCGGTGGGGCATTAACTTCAACAATTATTAGTGAGAATACTAATTGAGATAGATAAAGAGGAGGATTAAATATATGTTAGAAAGCGGAAATAAATATTTAACAATTGGTACAGTTGTACTTTTAAAAGATGCTAAGAAGAAAGTTATGATTACTGGTTTTGCTAGTATGTCACCTGAGACTGGAGATACAATATTTGATTATAGTGGATGCCCTTATCCTGAGGGTTTCTTAAACTATAATGAGGTATGTGTATTTAATCATGATCAAATTGATAAAGTTTTCTTTAATGGTTTTGTAAATGAAGAAGAAATTGTTTTTAAGAAAATACTTGTTGAACAACTTGATAAGCTTAAAGAAAATAAAAGTGAAAAATCTGCTGAGTAAAAAAAATGTAAAAATAAAATAATATTTAAGAAATAAATTGACAAAAGATTAAAAATATACTACGATTAATACGTAGGATAGTGAGGCTAGTTCTACCTATTTATATATTCGAGGAGGTGAATGTAAATGGTATTAAAAGCAACGCCAGAAGAGATTAGAACTGCAGGAAAAAGTTTAGTTGGAAATGCTGAAACTTATCTTGGTTCTGTTAAAAGTCTATATAATACAGTAGACTCATTACAAGAAAAATGGAAAGGTGCTGACAATGTTAAGTTTGCAACAACTGTAAATGGATACAAAGAGAATATTATGGCTCTTGGTCAAGTAATCGGTAACTATGGTGTATTCTTACAAGAAACAGCTAATAGTTTAGAAAAATTACAAGCAGAAATTGCACAACAAGCAAGCAATCTATAATTTTAAAGGTAAAGGAGGAATATTAAATGGATATGCAAATTGACTCAGTTGAACTACGTAATGCAGCTAGTTCTTTGAGAAAAAATGTTAATGATATGAGTAATACCCTTGATGAAGCTACTAAAACTATCAATGGTACAGCATCTTCTTGGGAAAGTGCAGCAGCTGAAAATTTAAGAGCTAGATATACTAGTTTATCTGCTAAATTTACAGATTTCTATACTGCAATTAACAATTATGCTACTTTCTTAGATAATACTGCTACAGCTTATGAAAACGCAGAAAATAAGATTAAGCAAAAAGAAGAAGAATTACTTAACGCAGGATATAATGCGCAATAATAAAATAAGAGCTTTGCTCTTTTTTTTTGCATTTTTATGATATAATTTTATTATTGGAGGAAAATATGAATAACTGGCATTCTATAGATATTAATGAAGTATATAATTATACAGGAAGTAGTATTGATGGACTTTCTACTAGTAAAGCTAAAGAAAGATTAGAAAAAAATGGTCCTAATAGTCTTCCAGAACAAAAAAAAGAAGGCTTTTGGAAAATATTCCTTTCACAATTTTATAGTCCTATTGTAATTGTTATGATTATAGCATCTATTATTTCCTTTTCTGTTGGTGAAATTGTAGATGGAATAGCAATTCTTTTTATTGTTTTTGTTGATGCTTTTTTAGGTACTATTCAAGAGCGCCATGCAGCAAATGAAGCAGATAGTTTAAAAAATTTGGTTGAAGTTAAAACTAAAGTTATTAGAGATGGAAAAGAAAAAGTAATTAATTCTCGTGATTTGGTAGTAGGTGATATCGTCTTAGTTGAATCAGGTGATAAAATATCTGGAGATTTAAGAATAATTGAGTCATCTAATTTAACTATTGATGAATCTATATTAACTGGAGAATCTGTTGCTGCTTCAAAAGGCGAAGGAATAGTTTTATCTAGCACAATATTATCTGATAGAGTAAATATGGCGTTCGGTGGTACTTCAGTTGTTACAGGTAGAGCAAAATGTATTGTAGTTGAAACTGGTGTAAATACTGAAATTGGAAAAATTTCAAGTAAAGTATATGAAACTAAAAATGAAAAATCACCACTTTCAATTAGAATAGAAAAACTTAGTAAACAAATAACACTTTTAGTTCTAGTAATAGCTATTTTGATTACTTTTGTTATGATTTATAATGGAGAAGAACTTCAAAATGTATTTATTTCAGTTGTTGCGTTATCTGTTTCAGCTATGCCTGAAGGACTTCCTTTGGCTCTTACTTTAGCACTTACAATTGGATCTCAGCGTATGGCTAAGAAGAATGTTATTGTAAAAAAATTAAACTCTGTAGAAAGTTTAGGAAGTTGTACTATAATTGCTAGTGATAAAACTGGTACTTTGACATTAAATCAACAAACTGCAAAAAAAATTGTTTTACCTGATGGTAGTTTGTTTGAAGTTGAGGGAACTGGTTATAATGCTGATGGAAAAGTTTTAGAAATTAATAATTCGAATATTAATGATGCAATGCAGATAGCTAAGTTAGGTGTTATTAATAATGAAGCTAAACTTGAAAAAATAAATGATAAATGGACTAGTCATGGTGACTCTATTGATATTGCTTTTTTGGCTTTAGGAGAAAAGCTTAATATTGGACGTTCGTATAGTGTATTAAAAGAGATTCCTTATGAATCTGAAAAAAAATATTCAGCAGTTTTTTACGAAGAGAGCGATAATAATTATTGTACTGTTAAGGGGTCTTTGGAAGTTGTCCTTTCATTTTGTGATTCAATGTATGTAAAAGGGAAAATATCCACATTAAATGTGGAAAATATTATTAAGCAGAATGATGCTTTAGCTCGTGATGGATTTCGTGTTATAGCTATTGCTAAATCTCGTAAATTAGATGATATTCCAAAGAAAAAATTATTAGATGATAGTGATATTCCAAAAATGATTTTTGTTGGATTAGTAGCTTTTATTGATCCTATTAGAGAAGAAACAAAGGAATCTATTAAAAAATGTAAAAAAGCTGGAATAAAGGTTGTTATGATTACTGGTGATCATCCACTTACTGCATTTTCTATAGCTAAAGATTTAAACTTATGTGATAGTGTTGATAGTGTTGCAACTGGGGATGATATAGATAAATATCTTGCTTTAGGAGAAAAAGATTTTGATAAATTTATAAAAGATAAGAAAGTGTTTACAAGAGTAACTCCTTTACAAAAACTTGAAATTGTTAATTCTTTTAAGCGACAAGGAGAATTTGTTGCTGTAACTGGTGATGGTGTTAATGATGCGCCTGCTATAAAGTCAGCTAATATTGGTATTGCTATGGGAAGCGGTACTGATGTTGCTAAAGAAACAAGTAAAATGATAATAATAGATGATGATTTTATGTCTATTGTCTCTGGTATAGAAGAGGGAAGAAATGCTTATAGTAATATTAGGAAAGTTGTTTATTTATTATTATCTTGTGGATTATCAGAAGTATTTTTCTTTGCTATTTCTATTTTCTTAGGACTTCCTGTTCCTTTAATTGCTGTACAGTTATTATGGCTTAATATTGTAACTGATGGACTTCAAGATATATCCTTATCTTTTGAAAGAGAAGAAAAAGAAATAATGAATGAAAAACCAGTTAGTCCAAAGGAATCTATATTTGATAAACTAATGTTTCAAGAGGTTTTAGTTGCTGGTCTTACTATGGGGATAAGTGTTTTGGCTTTGTGGATATTTTTAGTTAAAGTTAAAAGTTTTGAATTACCACTTGCTAGAGGATATGTTATGATGCTTATGGTGTTTATGCAAAACCTTCATGCAATGAATTGTAGAAGTGAAAAAGTATCTGCCTTTAAACTTTCAATTTCTAGAAATTGGCTTATTGTATTTAGTGTAGTATCATCTATAGCATTACAGATTATTGTTATGGAAAATAGTTTCTTAAGTAATATATTTGGTACCGAAAAAGTTCCGATTACTTCAGTATTAATTATGTTTTTGTGTAGTGTACCTATTTTATTGGTTATGGAAATATTTAAAAAGATTAAATTTGGAAGGAGATGAACCCTATGGAAAAAGTTGTTGATAAATTAGCTGATTATGGTATTGATATTGGTTTTAGACTTTTAGGATTTGGATTAATATTATTAATTGGTTTTAAAATTGTTAAATTGTTAATTAAATTAATAAATAAGGGAAGAGGGTTTAATAAGCTTGAAAAGAGTGTTCAGACTTTTATTTTAAGTTTTGTTAATATTACTCTTAAGTGTTTGGTGTTTGCAACTGCTTTAGGCTTTATTGGTATACCAATGACATCTTTAATTACTTTATTTGGAACTGCTTCTTTGGCTATTGGACTTGCTATGCAAGGTGGTCTTACAAATATGGTTGGTGGATTAATGATATTAATTTTTAAACCATTTAAAATAGGTGATTGGATTGAAAGTAATAGTATTAGTGGTTCTGTTGAAGAAATAACAATTTTTTATACAGTATTAAAAACTCTTGATTGTACTAAGGTAGTTATGCCTAATGGTGAACTTGCAAATTCAAATATAAAAAATTTTAGTTCAAATTCAAAAAGAAAATTATGTGTTGATTTTTCAGTGAGTTATAATAGTGATATAGATAAAGTAAAAAAAGTTTTAAACGAAGTAATTGATAAGGAAGAATTGGTTTTAAAAGATGAAGAAATATTTGTTAGATTAACTAATCATGGTGATAGTTCTCTTACGTTTACAGTTCGTGTTTGGACAAAAAATCAAGACTTTTGGAATCTTAAATTTAATCTATTAGAAAATGTTAAAAAAGCATTTGATAAAAATAAAATCGAAATTCCATTTAATCAACTAGATGTTCATTTGGATAAATAGGAGGTATTTATGAGAAAAAATGGTTTTACTTTAATTGAGATTTTAGCAGTAATAATTATTATGGGAATAATTGGATTAATTGGTATTGCAGCTATATCAAATAATACAGACGAAGCAAGGCGTTCTGCATTTGCCAATCTAGCTAGAAATTTTGCTGAGTCAGCAAGAAGTATGAGAGGAGAAGATAAACTTCCACATGATCCTAAAAATGGTGAAGTATTACTTTTAAAAGTTGAATCATTAAATGGTACTGATAAAACCGATGATTATACAACACCTTTTGGTGATTTATCATTAAATTATTGTTATGTAATGGTAGTAAATGATAATAATAATATAAAATATTATGTTACTATATTAGATTCTTCTTCACATGCTGTTTTTTATGAAGAATATTCAAAGATAGATAAAAAGTCAGTGATTTCAGGTGATAATAATAATATAAAGAAAATAGTAAGTTTTAATTCGCTTACTCAAGGTAAAAAACTTTCTATTGGTGGTGTTCAATATACTGTTACTTCTCGTAAAACAAATTATATTGTTTTGAAAAAATAATGTCTAAAATTGTATAAATTTTTTTACAAAATTAAACGAACAAAAATGGGTACTTTACATTGCATGTATTGTGCTCTTTTTTTTGTTGATTAATCAAATAAAAAAACTAAAAAAGTTAAAAAAATAAAAAAATGCATTTTTCAAAAAATCAAAAAAAATAAAAAAATAAAAATACGATATCAATCATTTTTCTTTGAAAAATAAGGCTTTTGCTATTTTTTTAAAAAATAAAAAAACAAAAAAAACAAAAAAAGTGCTTTACACATTTTTTTAAAAAAATAATTTTCTTATTTTATAAGGAATTCTTAAAAAAATGAAAAAATACAGATTGACTTCTTATTTTTATGATATAAAATTAAGTTATCAAGAGAGGTAAAAAAATGGACAAGGAAGAAGTTTTTGAAAATTTAAAAGTGGTAAAAAGAAGTGGTAAAAAAGTTGATTTTGATTCTGCAAAAATAGCTCTTGCCATAAAAAAAGGTTTTGATAATATAGTTGTTTCAGATGAAGAAGTTGAAACAGGAAAAGATTATAATGAGAAAGATATACAAAAAGTCTTTCAAGCAGTTATAAATAGAATTGCTAAAGAATATAAAGATGAAGATAAAATTAAAATTGAAGATATTCAAGATATGATTGAAGATGAGCTTGCTAAGAAAGGTTATAATGATGTTGCTATTTCTTTTAAAGAATATCGTGAAAGAAGAGCTCAATCTCGTGAAATGTTCTTTGATGATAAAAAGAAACATAAATTTTTAAAGACGCTTGAAGGATTAGGTCTTAAAAGTGCTCATGAAGATGATACTAAAAGAGAAAATGCTAATGTTGATGGTGATACTGCAATGGGAACTATGCTTCAATATGGTTCTACAGTATCAAAAGAATTTGCAAAATCATACTTGATGAAAAAAAGATTTGCTGATGCGCATGATGATGGAGATATTCACATTCATGATTTGGATTTTATGCCAATGGGAACTACAACATGTATGCAAATAGATTTAGCTAAGTTGTTTAAAAATGGATTTTCAACTGGACATGGACACTTAAGAGCACCAAAAGATATTATGAGTTATACTGCACTTGCTGCTATTGCTATTCAGTCTAATCAAAATGATCAACATGGTGGTCAAAGTATTCCAGCATTTGATTATTATATGGCTCCAGGTGTTTTATTAACATTTAAAAAACAATTAAAACAAACATTATCAGATTTACTTGACTATGCAGGATTTGATACATTTGTTAACATGAATATTCTTGCTAGAGAAATAGATAAAATTGATACAATTGGTGTTACAAAAGATTATTTTGAAAAGTTTATTAAAGATAATGAAACTTTAGAAAGACTATTTGAGATGGCAATTGATAAAGCTTTAAAAAAGACAAATAGAATAACTTATCAAGCAATGGAAGCTTTTGTACATAATTTGAATACAATGCATTCAAGAGCAGGAGCTCAAGTACCATTTTCATCAATTAATTTTGGAACTGATACTAGTTTAGAAGGAAGAATGGTTATTGAAAATTATTTACTTGCTGTAGAAGCTGGTCTTGGTCATTCTGAAACTCCAATTTTCCCAATTTCAATATTTAAAGTAAAAGAAGGAGTTAACTATAATGAAGGCGATCCTAACTATGATTTATTTAAGTTGTCATGTAGAGTATCTGCTAAAAGATTATTCCCTAACTTTTCGTTTATAGATGCTCCATTTAATCTTCAATATTATAAGCCTGGAGATTATACAACTGAAGTTGGATATATGGGATGTAGAACAAGAGTTATAGGAAATGTTGTTGATCCAGATAGATGTATTACTCCAGGACGTGGAAATTTGTCATTTACATCAATTAATTTACCAAGACTTGGATTAAAGCATGGTATTGCATTAAAGCAAAGAGATAAAGCAGATTTAGATGGCTTCTTTGCTGAACTTGATGATTTATTAGAATTAGTAAAAGATCAATTACTTGAAAGATTTGAAATTCAATGTAATAAAAGAATTTATAACTTCCCATTCTTACTTGGACAAGGTGTATGGCTTGATAGTGAAAAATTAAAAAATAATGATAGACTTAGAAAAGTTTTAAAACATGGTACTTTAAGTATTGGATTTATTGGGCTTGCAGAATGTTTAAAAGCTTTAATTGGAGAGCATCATGGAGAAAGTGAAGCAGCTCAAAAATTAGGTTTAAAAATAATTGGTCATATGAGAGAAAAATGTGACGAATTTGCTAAGAGATATAATTTGAATTTTACATGTCTTGCAACTCCTGCTGAGGGATTATCTGGAAGATTTGTAAATATAGATAAAGCAATATATGGAAAAGTAAAAGGAGTTACTGATAGAAATTATTATACTAACTCATTCCATATACCAGTTTATTACAATATAACTATTAAGAAAAAGATTGGACTTGAAGCTCCATATCATGCTCTTACAAATGCTGGGCATATTTCATATATTGAACTTGATGGTGATACTTCAGAAAATGTAGAAGCATTTGAAAAAGTAATTAGAATTATGAAAGAAGCTGGTATAGGTTATGGTGCAATCAACCATCCAGTAGATAGAGATCCAGTATGTGGATATGTTGGAATTATTAAAGATGTTTGTCCAAAATGTGGACGTCGTGAGGGTGAAGGTGTAAGTTTGGAAAAAATCACATCACTTGATTGTGACTGTGGTAGATAAAGAGAGGTAGGAGAAAAATATGAAAAAAGAATTAGAAGTAACAGAAAATGTTCAACCAAAGGAAAAGACTAAAGGAGAAGGTGTTGGATTCGAAAGAATTAGAAGAATCACTGGTTATTTAGTAGGTACAGTTGATAGGTTCAACAATGCTAAACAAGCAGAAGAACACGATAGAGTTAAACATTCATTTTAGTTATGTTGATACGTCTTGCTAGTGAATTACAAAAAGATAGTATAGTTGATGGAGAAGGTATTAGAGCAGTAATTTGGACTCAAGGATGTCCTCATCACTGCCCTTCTTGCCATAATCCGATGACGCATGATTATAATGGCGGATATTTAGTTGATGTTGAAGAGTTAAAAAAGGAGATTAATTCTTTAGATGATGAAGTTGGAGTTACTTTTTCTGGAGGAGATCCTTTTGAACAACCTGAAGCATGCTATGAACTTGCTAAATATATTCATAGTGTTAAACTAAATGTTTGGTGTTATACAGGCTATACTTATGAACAATTATTAAAAAAGAGTAATGAAAATCCACATGTTATGAATTTTTTAAAGGAAATAGATATTTTAGTAGATGGAAGATTTGTTGAGAAGCTTAAAAGTTTTGAAATTAAGTTTAGAGGTTCTAAAAATCAAAGAGTTATTGATGTAAAAAAGTCATTAAATAGTGGAAATGTAGTGTTATACGATGTAGATAATAAAGATAAGAAAAATAAAAAAAGAGAAGTTTACATTTAATAATAATTATTACTGCTCTTTTTTTTATGTATTTATTTACTTTTATATGATAATATTAAGATGGTGATATTATGAAAGATGAAAAACAGTTAGTTTTATTTTTTAGAAAAGATACGAAGATAGAAGGAGCTATTCTTGCAGCAAAATTAGTTAATAAATTTAGTATTCTTGGTGCTCCTACAGTTGTTCCATTTAATATTAATAAGCCAGGACAACCACAAATAATTTTTAATCAAGGAAAAATAAACTTAAATATTAGTAATTTTGATGTTTCATTTTTATATAATAGTGAAGAACATGAAGAACTATTTAAGGTGGTTATTGAGATAATAGAATATTTAGAAGACATGGATTATTTTTTTGAAAGAATGGGGTATGTTTCTTCATTTTTTCATACTAAAAAAGAACGCAAAGCATTTAAAGACAATATATTTAAAGATCCAGAAATGTTTGATTCAGAATTTCAATTATCTTGGTATAAAAAAGAACTTATTGATTCAGTTTTAGTAAATGTTTGGGAAAAAGATATGACTGATATGATGAATGGGATAGATTTTATATCTGTATTTGATATAAATACTCCAATCGATGAGGTTTATAATATTACTTCAGACTTTTTAAGTAATTTTATAAAAAAATGTGATAAATATATTTCAAATCATGACAAAAAGTTTAAATAATTAAGGTTCTTTGAGAACCCTTTTTCTTTTTATGTTATAATTTATTTTAAGGGTGGTGGTTCTATGGATGGAAAGCTTTTACCAGCAGATACTTATATTGTTATTAATAAAACTGTATTATCAATTGAAGATAAGAAAAAAATTACAATGTTATATCAACCAATTATAGGACATACTGCTGTTAGTCTATATTTAACTTTAATAGATGACTTAGAAAAAAGAGAATTTATGAGTGAAGAACAAACTCATCATCATTTAGTTAGAACTATGCAACTTAAGTTAAATGACATAATAATTGCAAGAGAGAAATTAGAAGCTGTAGGATTATTAAAAACATATTTGAAAGAAGAAAACGTTAATAATTATGTTTATGTACTTTATTCTCCACTTTCAGTAAGTGATTTTTTTTCTCATCCTGTACTTAGTGTTGTTTTATATAATAATTTAGGTAAAAAAGAGTTTGACAAATTGATTAATTATTTTAAAGTTCCTAAAATAAATTTAAAAGATTATAAAGATATTACTGCTACTTTTTCATCTGTTTTTGGAGTAATTAGTGGTAATGTAATGATAGATAATGAAGATGTTATAAAGAAAAATGTTGGATCTTTAGTAATGGATGATAAGATAGATTTTTCTTTATTGATTTCTAGTATTCCTAAAAAAATGTTAAATGATAAATGCTTTGATGATGAAATTAAAAATTTAATTAATTCGCTTGCTTTTACTTATAATATTGATAATTTACATATGCAAGGATTAGTTAGAAATTGTTTGAATGAAAAAGGACTTATTGATAAAGATGAATTAATTAAAGAAGCAAGAAATTATTATGAATTTGATAATGCTGGCAAACTTCCTACACTTGTATATTCAAAGCAACCGGATTATTTAAAAAGCCCAGAAGGTGATACATCAAAAAGAGCTAAGATGATTTATACGTTTGAAAATGTTACTCCTTATGATTATTTGAGAAGTAAATATAAAATAGGGGAACCAACTCTTAAGGAATTACAAATAATTGAAGATTTGATGGTTAAACAAAAAATGAAACCTGGCGTTGTTAATGTTTTAATTTCTTATGTTTTAAAGGTTAATAATAATAAGTTTAATAGAGGTTATGTTGAATCTGTTGCATCCCAGTGGTGTAGGCTTAACATAGAAACTGTTCCTGAAGCTATGGAAGTTGCTGAAAAGGAACATAAAAAAATGAAGAAAAATGAAACTAAATCAGTAGTAATAAAGAAAGATAAAAAAGATGATAATCTTCCATCATGGTATGGTAAAGAAATTGAAGGACAAGAAATAACACCAGAAGAACAAAATGAATTAAAAGAAATATTAAATGATTTTTAATAATATGTTATACTATTATTAATGAATGGTAGGGTGAAAGTATGAAATTTGGAATCGATTACGATAAAGTATTTGGAATTGGTCAATTTGTTAAAGAAAAAAGTGAAGAAATTAATACTATTTATTATGAAATAATTGATTTATGTAAAAAGATAAATGATAATTGGCAAAGTGAAGATTCTAGTGTTTATTTAGAGCATATGATTGCATATACTAAAGATAAGATAAAAGATAATGAAGTTTTAACTAAGGCAGGTACAACTTTATGTAAAATTTCTTCTATTTATAATGAACAAGAAAACAAATGGGCAAATAATATAGTTAAAGATGTTGAACTAAGAAAGGGGAAAATATAGAATGAAAAGTATGTATATGAATAGTGGCAATCTTAAAGGAATAACTGTTCAATTAAAAAATAAGATAAAAGAACTTAATGATTGTTATACTGCTGTCAATGATAAAGTTAAAGAATTAGATGGATCAAGTGAAACTTGGAAAGGCGATAAACAACAAAAATTTTATGGTTCATATACTTTATTATCAAATGAATTCCCTACTAATATAGAAAAATATAATGAATTTTATGATTTTTTATGTAAAGTTATTGAAGAATATGAGAAAAAAGATTCTGGTATTAATAAAGATATAGATGTTAATGTAGATAATTTGGATATGTAGGTGAGTTTATGAAGGTTAATGAGGAAGTAAATAATAAAACGGTTACATTAATAAATGAAATCGCTGAAGGTTTAGATTCTGGTATTATTAATAGTATTTTAAATGATTTTAGTGCACTTACTGAATTAGGATTATTTAGTGATCAGTTAAATAAAATAAAAAAAGGACTTGATAATTTAAAAACTTCATTAGAAAATTTTTCTATTGTTGTAGAAGATAATAAATATCAATGGAATCAAGTTGAAGATGAAGTAAATTCAGCAATATCTGATTTAGATAGTGATGTTGGTGGAATTACATCTGTAAGAAATAATAATAATAATCGTGGAGGAAACTGTAATAGTTCAAACTATTCTGGTAATTCTAGTAATATTAATGTTTCTTCAATAAGTAAAGGTGTTTCTGTATCTACTAAGTCTGTAGAAGAATTAATTGGTAAATTAGATAATAATACTTTGCCAGTTTTACTTCAAAAATTGTATAAATTAAATAAGAATAATTCGATTATTGATTTATTAATTAATGATAAAAACTCAGGTATTTTACTTGCGATGCTTAAAAGAATTCTTGGTGATACTACTACTGATTTAAGTGAAGAAAAAACTGAGGAATCTGATATTATTCAAAAAATGATTCTTAAATCTTTAAAATTAGAGAATGTTGATTTAACTTCAGAAGAAGGTAAATCTGCTGCAGAAAAAGTAATATTAGAAAATATAAATAATAAAGATGTTGATGAGTCTAAATGGAATGAGCTTATGTATGGAAATAATACTATTCAAGTTAATTTGCTTGATGGAGATTGGGTAGTTGCAAAAACCAATTCAGATTTACAAGATTATGCTTCATATATAGCAAATCAAGGAGTTAGACAAAACTCTGATACAAGTAGGTATAGTGATTATTGTCTTGCATTTTCATATGTACATGCTTATGATTATTTTACTGGTGCTAGAGGTACTGCTGAAATGGCAGGTAATTATGCTCATGCTGGTCAATTTCATGATTATATTGATGATGATAAAAGTAAGGTTCTTGCAGTAATTTATGATGAAATAATGAAAGGAAGACCTGTAGTATTACAAGTAAATGGCAATAAAGCAGGTACTAGTAGACACTTTGTAACTGTAGTTGGATTTAAAGCAGGAATTACAAGTGCTGAAAGCTTAACTGAACAAGACTTATTAATTATTGATAGTTGGGATGGAAAACTTGAAAGAATGGATACTAGCACATCAAGATTTATGACTACTGGTGCTGCATGTCATAAAGAATATAGTGGTTATAGATTACGTGTATTAAATGATAGTGTAGCATAAGGAGGAGAATATGAATAGTAAATACCAGAAATATTATGATAAATTAAAAGGAAAAGATTTTTCATCATCTATTACGAAATATACTTCTACTTTAGATAATACAAAAACAAAAATAGGAAATATTGAATCTACTATTGGTTCATCAGATTGGTCAGAAAAGGGTCTTGAAATAATTAGTAATTCTGTAATACCTTCTTTGAAAAATCAAGAAGAAAGTATTAGTGCAGCTATAAAGAGTTTATCTACTGTTGTATCTAAATGTTCAGAGCTTTTAACTAAACTTCAAAATTTAGAAGAATTGTGTGATAAATATGCTAATTGTGAAAAAGAAGAAGATAAAAATAATTATAAAAATCAAATAAGTGCTGTAGAAAAGGAAATAGATGGAATTATTAATGAGATTAATTCTATTTCTGTTGACATAAAAGATGATAGTGTTGCTTTCGAAGGCTATATGACAGATTTGAAAGATACATATTCTCTTGAAAAATTGAAGGCAGAATTTGTTGGTGATGTTGATGATTTAAGTAGATATTATATTGATCCTGCCTATGCTCATAAAGCAAAAGAATTAGTAGGATTTGATAATACTACTGGCGAAATACTCCAAAGAGGTAGTTCAATTCATCTTAAGCCTGGAGAAACTCGTGTAATAACAATTAGATTACCAGATTGTACAGGGCCTATAGATCAAGTTGTTAGAACTACTGCTGATGGGGATCCTGCATATAGAACTAGTAACTGTGTACATGGTTATAGTGATGTAAATCATGATCCAAATGTAGTTGAGTATGTTGATTATAGATATAATAAATATCCACAACAAGCAAATTTACATACAAATTATTATGACTGGATTATTACGGCAGATTCAACTGGTGCAGTAAAAGCAAGTCAGACTTGTGAATATAAGACAGTTAGTGGTGATATTTTAAAAGCAATGTTAACAATTGGTGTAATAGTTTCATAGATTGACAAATAAAAAATGGAATGTTAAGATATGATTTATAAAAACGTTGATTAAGATTAGTAAAATATTGTTCTATTTAAAGAGAGTTAGTGTTTGGTGAGAGCTAATAATGGATATTATTTGAATCTACTTATGAGTGAAGTGAAAACACTTCCGGGGAAACTCGTTAATTAAAATAAGACCAAATTAGGATGGTACCGTGGTAATTCACTCCTATAGTTTGGTCTTTTTATTTTGTGGAGGCAATATGTTAAAAGAGTATTTTGATGAAGATAAATATCAAGAAATTAAAGAATCAAATAATTTAGTTTATAAGGCATTAGAAATTGTGACAAATTTATTTGAGAATGATTTAGATAAAGGTGGATTTCCATATATGTTACACCTTTTATATGTTTATAAGCATGTCTCGAATATTCATGAAAAAGTAGTAGCACTATTACATGATGTGATTGAAGATAAAAATGTATCAAAAGAAGATTTATTGGAAGTTGGATTTCCAGAAAATATTGTTTCAGATGTTGCTATTTTAACAAGAACAAAGAAGACAGATTACAATGATTATATTGATAATATAATAAAAACTGGTAGTAGGGAAGCATTAGAAGTTAAACTTGCTGATTTAGAAAATAACATGGATTTAACAAGAATAACAAATCCAACAATTAAAGATATAGATAGAGTGAAAAAAAGGTATATACCTACACATGAAAAAATAATTAATAGACTTAAGGAGATGGAATAATTATGATAGATATAAAATTAATAAGAGAAAATAAAGAGTTAGTTAAAGAAAATATAAAAAAGAAATTTCAAGATGAAAAACTTCCAATAGTAGATGAAGTTTTTGAAATGGATAGTAAGGTACGTGAAGTACAAACTAAATGTGATAATTTAAAGGCAGAAAAAAATAAAAAAAGTGGCGAAATTGGTAAATTAATGAAGGAAAAGAAAACTGATGAAGCTAATAAAGTAAAAGAAGAAGTAAATAAAATGGCTGATGAAATTAAGTCATTGGAAGAAGAACAAGTTAAATTACAAAAGGAAATTAAGGATAGAATGATGGTAATTCCAAATATTATTGATCCTTCAGTTCCTATTGGAAAAGATGATACAGAAAATGTTGAAGTCGAAAGATTTGGTAAAGCTGTTGTTCCAAAGTACGAGATTCCTTATCATGCTGATATTATTAATAAATTATGCGGAATGGATAAAGAAGCAGCAGGACGTACTAGTGGAGAAGGATTTTATTATTTACTAGGTGATATAGCAAGACTTCATGAAGCAATGATTGCTTATGCAAGAGATTATATGATAGATAAGGGATTTACTTATGCAATTCCTCCATTTATGATCCATAGTGATGTTGTAACAGGTGTTATGTCATTTCCTGAAATGGAAGCTATGATGTATAAAATAGAGGGTGAAGATTTATATTTGATTGGAACAAGTGAGCATTCAATGATTGGTAAGTTTAAGGATCAAATATTAAAAAAGGAAGATCTTCCAATTACTATGACAAGTTATTCACCATGTTTTAGAAAAGAAGGTGGATCTCATGGTCTTGAAGAAAGAGGATTATATCGTGTTCATCAATTTGAAAAACAAGAAATGATTGTTATTTGTGAACCAGAACAATCAATGGATTTTTATGAAAAAATGTGGAGGTATACTGTTGAAATATTTAGAAACTTTGATGTTCCAGTAAGACAACTTGAATGTTGTAGCGGAGATTTAGCGGATTTGAAAGTTAAATCATGTGATATTGAAGCATGGAGTCCTAGACAACAAAAATATTTTGAAGTAGGTTCTTGTTCTAATTTGGGTGATGCTCAAGCAAGACGTTTAGGCATCAGAACAAAGGGAGAAAAAGGTACATACTATCTACATACACTTAATAATACAGTTGTTGCTACACCTCGTGGATTAATTGCTTTACTTGAAAATAATTATAATGAAGATGGATCAATTAATATACCTAAAGTATTACAGCCATATATGGGTGGAAAGAAAAAGATAGAAGTAAAATAAAGAAAGCAAGTTTGCTTTTTTTATTTTAACTGATATAATTAATCTATAGAAATAGGTGCTTTTAATGAAGAAAATTAAAGAATTTTTAAAAAAAAATAGAGAAATAATTGTTTATTTAATAGTGGGAGTTTTAACAACAATAGTTAGTTTTGTATCTTATTATTTATGTACTAAAACATTTTTGAATCCAAATGATGGATTACAATTACAAGCTGCAAATATAATATCATGGGTTTGTGCTGTTACTTTTGCATATTTTACTAATAGAGTTTTTGTTTTTAGAAGTAAAAATGAAAATAGATTACATGAAGCATTTTTATTTTATTCATCTAGAATCATAACTCTTCTTATGGATATGGGAATAATGTGGTTTATGGTTACACTTTGTGGATGCAATGATTTAATTGCTAAAATTGTAGTTCAAGTAGTTGTAATAATTGGTAACTACGTAATAAGTAAATTTTTCGTATTTAAGAGCTAATAATAAAAAATGTAAAAAAAGTATTTTATTATGAGTAAATACTTTTTTTTTTTACATTTTTTGCTATAATAGTTATTATAGGTGGAGGTGTCTAGAATGAACACATCATTAAATTTAGAAAAATTTTTAGAATTGGTAGATTTATATAAATATGCTTCTATCGATGGTGAAAGAGTAGAAATAATTGTATCACCATTAAAAGATGGAGATAATTCTAAACGAATTATAACTATTGGATTACAAGGAGGCTATTCTAGGGATAGCGATACATTTGTAATTGAAGATGGTAAGGAATTTGATGAGAAAATTCTTCCTTTAATTGTATCTCATTATTCTTTTGATGACTCTTTAACCACTTGGAATATTGTAGATAGTGGTATAAAAGATGTAACAATAAAAGGAAGTAATGAGACTGAGTCTGGAAATTTATTGTATGTTGAAACATTTAATCAAAACCTATATGATGATCTTTCAAAAAAGGTTGATGAAATCACTGGTGAAAGAGCAATTTCAACTATTGATTCTTCAGTTGTAGAAAGAACATGGGATGAAATTTTAAAATATGCTAAAAGTAGAAGAATGTCTACAGATTTTTATAAAGGAAATGTCTTTACTAAAGAAGAAACTGATTCTGTGTATAAATTTGTAAGTAATGTTGCTGAGAATGAAAAATCTCTATCAACTGGTAATGCAAAAAAAAGTAAAGAGCATAATGAAGAACTTTTAAACGAAGTTTTAAATGATTCTAATAAGTATAATCGTTATGGATTGAATAATGAATTATCTAAAAAAATAGTGGATAATAATCTAGTTAAAAAAGTATCTACTGTAGCAAGTGCTGAGAAAAAGATCAAAAGAAGATTAGATCTTAGTAATGTATCTATTCAAGAAAAAATTAATTTTGCTATAAATGAACTTGATAAAATTAATTATTTTGAATTAAGTAATAGTAAAAAGTATGATACTATAAAGAAATTAATGGAAACATATTCTAAGGATTCAAAAAATTATTTAATATGTAAAGAATTATTGAGATATGTTGAAATAAAAAATGATAAATTAAAAACAAATAAAAATATAAATATTGAACAAAATGAAATATTTAATGTATATGATGATACTGTTGTTGATTCATATGATAAATTTAATGAAGTTATAGATTTGGTAGAACATGCTAAATTAGATAATGAGAAGTTTAATATTGTCATTGAAAATGATGCTAATAATCCATTATCTAGAAGAGTGACAATTAATTTAAGAGGTGATGTTAGTAGAAGTGATACTTTTAAATTTTTGTTTACTGATGGTGAAAAATTTGATGAACAATTTAAAGAGAAGTTAAGAGAAATATGGAATGAATATCCTAACTTTATGACCGTAGCAAATGTTGATAAAAACATAAATAATAATTATTCTTTACACACGTTAAGTGGTGATAGTGAAGTATTAATTAAGGATACTGATAAATTAGATTTATTATATAGAAGAAATAAAGAGTCTGATGGTGTTATTCAAAAATTTAAAAATGTAAAAAAAGAAATAGAAACGGAAAAAATAAATAATTTTGATATTAACAATAATGAAAATAAAAAATCATTAATTGATGAATTTAAGAGCATTAATAATAATATTATAAAAAGAAGAGAAAATAGGCCTAATGTAATAGTTAAAGAGTTTAAAAAAATAAAAAATGAAATAGATAATAATAAAGTTAATAATAAAGAAGAAAAAGAGATTCTTGAAAAATTATTTGAATTGGAAAGAAATATCAATGAAGAGGCAATGAAGCAAGATTTAAACAATAATTTAAATAAAAATGAAGATACTTTAGTTCAATTTGAAACTCTTCATGATTATGTTTTGAAATATAAGATTTCTATGTCAAATGATTCTAATAAATCTTTAATTATTTATAATAGAAATGATGGAAGTGTTTATACTCCATCTTCAGAAGCTGAGAAAAGAAATATTGAATTTGCATATTATTGGGCTGTTATGGCCGGATTAGATGAGTCTAAAAATGATGTATTCTATGGTGAAAAGTATGCTTTTAGTGAAGAAAATAAGAAATTATATGATTTGATATGTGTTCAATTTAAAGAATCAATTAAACGTGGAATTGATATTGACTTTGATTCTTTAAAGGAACAGTTTGCTAATAGTGGTGTTCAATATTCTGATAAGATTTTTGAAAGATTATTTAAAGATAATCATTATGTTGAATATGTTTCTTTATATTATAAAAAATCTTTAGGATTGTATGATAATAATAAAAATGATATAGATGAATTTTATGATATGAAAATTAATTCACAAGATTTAATTAAAATAGATGCTGAAAAACAGGCTCGTGAATTAATTAAAAAAGCAGAATTAGAAAGAATACTTGAAATGGCAAAACAATATGCTCATGATATACAAAATCAAAATGAACAAATTGATTTAAGAGAAGCTTCTTTATTACTTGCTAAAAAGATTTATGAAGAAAGTGAACTTGAAGTATTAAAAAATGAAGCAAAGGATTTTGCTATGAAAATACTAGAATCTAATGGTAATAAGGTTAGTAATGATGTTGATGAACTTGTAGAGAAAATACAAAAAATATATGAACAAGTAGTTGTATTTGATGGTGCAAAAGAACAAGCTAGACAAATTCAAAACAGGAATGAACTTATTGAATTAAAATCAGCTGCATTACAATTTGCTTATGACATAATTAGAAAAAGTGAAGAAGAAAAATTGAAGTTAGAAGCTAGAAAGTTTGCACATAAGCTAATTGAGGATCAAGAACATGAAAATTTATTAGTTGAAGCATCTAGACTTGCTAAAAGAATAATTGAAGAAGCAGAAATGCAAGAATTAACAGAAGAAGCTTCTATTTTTGCAAAAAAAATATTTGACGAAATAAATAAAGAAAAATTAAAGGAAGCTGCAGATGAACAGGCAAAAATGCTTCAAAATAAAAATGAATTAGCATATTTGGAAGAAGCTGCAAAAGAACAAGCAAAAATGCTTCAAAATAAAAAT